>Ga0214921_10002484_pt1 | contig 29879 bp, 26 predicted proteins | sample LL1505_MetaG_FD_177992 | JGI IMG/M metagenome (GOLD analysis project Ga0214921, IMG submission 177992) | Freshwater microbial communities from Lake Lanier, Atlanta, Georgia, United States - LL-1505 | ecosystem: Environmental > Aquatic > Freshwater > Lake | place: USA: Georgia | collected...
TTTTTCTGATAACTGAACAACAGTCACTCTCAAAATCGCTCTAGCTGCCCTAATTTGCTCTGTTGTAATCAAATCTAAAAGTATATATAATGATACTATAAGTATCGTTTAAGGTTCCAAAAGATAAGTGAATAATACGCTAAATTCATCCGCAATTCTCAATATAACTATTGAGAAAATCGAGGGTGCATATGCCCCATCAACAATTAGAGCTTACAAGACTAACTTTGAGAGATTTATTCAATTCTGCGAGAAGCTCAATATCGATGCCCTACCCGCCAACCCATCGAATGTTGCCCAATATATAGCGCAACTAACGAAGAGCGGTCTGAAATCTTCCAGCATCAGAATCGCAGTAGCCAGCATTTCAAGCATTCATAAACTCAACTTGCTCAGCGACCCAACTCAACACCGCGATGTAAAAATTGAAATGCGGCGCATGCATCGCACCCTTGGACGTGCAAGCAAGCAGGCTTTCGGTATAACGGCACCAATTTTGGAGAAGATGCTTGAGGCTACATCAGAAAATCTTAGAGGAATTAGAGATAGAGCACTCTTATTATTGGCCTATGACAGTATGTGCCGGCGTAGCGAACTGGTTTCACTGAGAGTTGCAGATATTAAGACGGATCAATTAGAAAATAAAACGCAGATGAAAGTCCGACTGCGTAAAAGTAAAACCGATCAAGAGCTCCAAGGTAAGTGGTTATTCCCAACTAAAAGAACTGCTGATGCTATATCTCACTGGATAGTACAAGCAAAGTTAATCGATGGTTTTCTATTTAGAGGTATTAATAATGCGATTGATATCACCCATGAACTAAAGAGTAGTCAAATTAATCGCATATACAAACGCCTAGCTAAGGATGCTGAACTGCCTAAAGAAATAATAGGGCATATCAGCGGACACTCAATGCGAGTTGGAGCCGCCCAAGATCCTCTAGTAAATGGAGCCAGTCTTTCTCAGATCATGACTATGGGTCGCTGGACTAAAGTGGATACAGTGATGAAGTATCTTGAAAACACCAGCATTGATTTAAATCGACTTAAAGCATCTTAGCTTCAAATCAAGATTCAGAATAAATGGTCATTTTTCCATGATTAATCTGATAAATTTTATTGCATTGCGATTTAATTAACTCAATATTATGTGAGGCTAATACTAATATTTTTGCTTCGCTAATCATCATGTCTAGTTTTACTTTTGCCTTATTGATAAATTCAGTATCACCAACGCTTAACCATTCATCCATAAGTATGATGTCCGCTCTAGTGCAAGTTGCGATAGAAAAGGCTAAGCGCATAGCCATGCCACTCGAATAAGTTCTTAATGGAAGGTGTAGGTAATCACCAAGACCAGAAAATTCAGCGATTTCTTCAACTAGAGATTTCATAATTTTGGGCTTTATACCCATTACGTAGCCTCTAGTAAAGATATTATCCATACCAGTCGCCTCTAGATCCATGCCCAATGTAATACTTAACATTGCTGCAATACGACCTTTGGAAAGTAATGAGCCAGAAGTAGGCTCATATATACCAGCCATCACCCTCAGCAAGGTTGATTTCCCAGCGCCGTTGTGGCCAAAGAGACCCACCCTATCGCCGGGAACAAAATGAAATGAAATATCATCTAAAGCCCTAATTACTAATTTTTCAGATACATCACGAGCAAAATAGCCTCCAGACGCAGCATTCACAATTGATTTTTTTAAGGAACGGGTTCCATTCCCGTAGATCGGAAAATCAACCGTAATATTTTTCCCTTTTAGCTCTGCCATAAAATTAAACCCAATAACTAATCTTCGCTCGGTATTTACAAAAAATAAAAGTTGATAGTAATACGCCAAATAAAAGCATCAACGTAGCCACGCCTAAGGCCAAAAAATTGGCCGGCTGCCCCAATAGCGGAGCGCGAACAATATCTATAAGATAGTAGGCTGGATTGAAGGCTACTAAAAAGGACATGTTGGAGCCTAAAACCATATTCGATTGCCACATAATTGGGGTAAGGAAAAATAATAACTGCAGAATGCTGGATAGAATCGGGGGGATATCTCTAAATCTTATAGAGACTATTGCAAAAATTACGCTCATCCAAAAAAGATTGCCTATTAGCAAAATACCGCCCATTAGGGCCACAAGGATACTTTCAAAACCAATCGGGGCGAGTACCAAGAGAATAAAAAAAATAATAACGAGGTTATGGCCAAAAATAATTAAGTTTTTTGCGAGCGCCTTAAATAAATAAAAACTATATGGCAATTTAACCTGCTTAATATAACTTTCCGCACTAACAAAAATTCCACATGAATCATTCAAATATGAAACAATAAAGACCCATATTACATAACCAACAGAAAAATATTGAAAATAATCTGATAAAGGTTGCCTTAGGAGCATTCCATAGAGTGGGCCCATGGCTAATATCAATATAGCGGTACTTAAAGTAATCCAAAATGGCCCCAGAAGTGATCTTCGGTACTTTTGCTTGATCTCCTCCCACCCCATAAATATGCATAAGTGCCAATTAACCATACCATCAAGTATGTCAATCAACATCAATTTGAGTTGATTTTTATAAAAAGTCAATGTTTGCACGAGTCAAGCTTTCGGGTGTTCCAATGTCTCGATGATACTCATGATTATGAAAAGTTTGAATTCTGCCTAAATACTTTGGTAGAACATCATTGCTTATGTCAATACACTCAGCATCATGTTCTGAAATAAACTGAAGAACCTGCGGAGTCATTATGTAAACAGCTGCATTAGCTAAATTAGAAGGTGGATTTTTTACCTTTTCATAAAAACCTGTGACAACGCCAATTGAGTCTATTTCCACAATGCCACAAGTAGACGGGGCATCAGTTTCAAAAGTCATCATTGTAATTTCGACAAATTTAGGGCGATTTTGATGGGTTCTAATAAAATCGCCAAGATTAAATTTTGTCAAATTATCAGCATGCGCAACAAAAAAATCATCTTCACCAAAAAATGACTTGTTCTTAAGCAGTGTCCCGGCCGTACCAAGAAGTCTCTCCTCAAAAGCTATATCAATAAATATTGAATGCTGATGTTGCAAAACATAGCTTTCCACAATTTTTGGCAAATAATGAGTGTTAATCAAAACCCTCTCCAAATGGTGAGGCAAAAGCATATCGAGCCAATAACCTAAGAGGGGTTTATTGCGTATAGGAACCAAACACTTGGGAATGCTATTCGTCAAGGGTGCCAATCTGGTGCCATAACCCGCCGCCAACAATATCCCCCTCATCTAATAAAAAGCTCCTCTTGAATTGCAGAAAATGGCACTGGATCATTTCCGTTTTTTGAAATTTTTAACCCAGCCCCAATTGATCCAATATAAGCCGCCTCCCAAATCGATGCCCCCGAAGCCAAAGCAAGGGCTGAACATGTCAATAGAGTATCTCCAGCTCCAGATATATTTACTGGAGACTTATTTAAAGCTTGAATTTGGTCAGTAATAAATGGAGATCTATTATCTTTGGGCCGCTGAATCAAAACACCTTCCCTGCCCAATGTAACCAAGAGATTTTTATTGCAAAATCTTTCAATCATTTGGGAGGCAATAGTCACCAATCCATCCGAGTAATTATCAAGAGCTTGGCGAGCCTCGAACTCGGTCGGAGTTATTAGATCAGTATTTGTAAATTTTCCAATCCTGCCATTTTGAGAGGAAGATTGACTATCAGCAACAATCAATATTCCATGTTGCCGGCATAAATCAGTAACTACACGAATCATCTCGGGAGCAATGAAGCCATAACTAAAATCCGAAAATATCAATAAGTCACATCTTAGTAACTCCTCTTTAATTTGATCGATAATTTTATTGAGGGCTAGGGGATCAATTGGGTGTTGTCTAATTTTTGACAGTCTAAAAAGAGTTTTATTTTGAGCCTGATATCGCAATTTATAAGTAGTAGGTCGGGAGGAATCCTCAAATATTGAATGTTTGATAGCACCATGATCTAATGCATCACAACAAAAATCTCTCAGTTCATCAATACCGGTCATAGAATAAAAGCTAACCTTTGCACCCAAGGCTCTAGCCTGCAAGGCAACTACACCAGCCCCTCCAAGATATCTACTTGATGCAATTGGGGTGGTCACTATTGAAATATCTTCTCTAGACATTCCTAAAGGCTCAACGTCGACATATTCATCGACAATGATATCCCCCAAAACTAGGACTTTTAAATTTTTGAAATTATCGATAATTGATCTTAATTTTGGCGGTATAATTTCATGTCGCTTCAAATAATCATAATCATGCGCTAGGTGATGACGTTCTAAGTTTTTAACCTCGCTATATCCAGAATAGCCCTCCCAAGACTCACCAGAAGAGAAGACAATTTCGCCTCCAAATTTTTCAACAAACTCTCTTTCCTCGTTAATATCATTTATATGCTCACTGCCTTTAACAATAATCTGAGGCTTAATCCTCTCAAGCTCTTGCAAAAGAGGGGACGTCATCACATAGCAATAATCAACAATACTCAGCGCCTTAACTCCGGCAATCCTATCGAATTCAGGCACATAAGCATCTTTTGCACCGTCTGGATTTAAGGCGACAATTAATTCCCCCCCTAAACTAGAGGCAAATGTAAGCAGCCGTATGTGACCCGGATGAATAACATTAAAGTTTCCTGAAACAAATACTTTAGTAGAGCTCATAGGATTGGTATTCTTAGTACGTCTATTGGATAAGTTAAAATAAGCAACTAGGATAAATCAAATCAAACTATAACTGTTCATATTTCTTACTATAGTTATTCTTATCGTTACTAAATTTAATATAAGGCAAGTTTAGATGTCTGACAAATCATTACTTGCTATTTGTCAAAAAATAAGAAGCTAATTCAATGAGAAAGCTTAGCAATCAAAGATTTTTGGCTTTTGAATTACGGCGTATTTTAGGTATGCCTAAGGCCATCATAATCCAAAAAATTGCCCTTAAATTGGCAACCTTTATATTTGGAATCTTGTTGACTCCTATTGCGTTTTTCTTTCATATTCTTGGCTATAGATATGTCAATATTTTTAGTGATCGTATTGGGCATTTAGCAATCGAGCCAGATTGTCTTCTAAAAGAGCAAAAACTCTTGCTAATTCCTGCGCGTAAATGGATTCTTCTTGCCCCTCCGAATCGAATTTCTAATGAACACTTGTTGACTTATTGGGAGCCTGAATTCAAAGTTATTCGTAGTTCAGCGTACTGTTTTCTCATTGAAAGTATGGCTTACTTTGGCTTAATGCTCCACGATGTCAGCAGCTACGCAAGGGTCCAGAATGGGGCGCAAAAATCCTATCAAGTTTTTTCACAATGGGGTGCGCGACCTCCATTATTAATGCTAAATAACAGAGACCTTGATTGGCGCAAGTCGGCATTTAAAAAATTGGGTTTACCCGAGGATGCCTGGTTCGTATGCGTCCATGCCAGGGAGAGGGGCTACTCACCCATTGATGAATCCATCCAATCCTATCGTAACAGTAGCATCGAAAATTACTTACCTGCTATACGCTACATTACCTCTAGAGGTGGATGGGTACTACGCATAGGTGATAAAAGCATGAAGTCAATACCCGACATGGAAAATGTCATCGATTATGCACACCACCCCACCAAATCAGACAGGCTAGATATTATTCTTAGTGCCAGCTGTAAGTTTATGCTTGGTAGCACATCTGGAATATCCCTGGTTAGCAACATTTTCGGCGTCCCAGTTGCTGTTGCTAATCTTGCCCCTCCCGCTAACCTCTGGTACGGCACCAAAGACATATTTATACCCAAAAGAATTTGGTCGCACGACTTATGTAAACATCTTAGTCTTGAAGAGTCACTTGAGTACCCGCATGGTTGCTATCGGTATACCGATGATTTTATTGAATCGGGACTTGAGCTTACAGAAAATGAGCCTGATGATATCCTGGATTTAACCAAAGAAATGATGTTCAGGCTGTCTAATGCAGAATTTGAATTACCAGAGGACGCTCCATCAAAGAGTCTTTACAAAAGCACGTTAGATAAACGATATCCTTCGCTATACTCCTGCTCTCATCTTGGAGCGAGTTTTTATAACAAATACTTTGCTCTTACTAAAAATTAGGGAATTTATAAATGGGCGTTACAGTTAAAAATCTATCAAGATTGCAGGAACTAGGTAAACTTGGACAACTTAACTCTGGAGCCTCAATTATTGAATTAGGAGCTCAGGAACTATATTGCTTAGGTATGGAGCAATTAGTTGTAGACTTTTTTAATGCTTTTTCTCATTCATCCAAGTTGCAGGCTGACGATCAATTTATCCAAAGAGTTTCAAATAAAGGTTTTACAAGTGAACTACTCAAAAGGGCGGGTTTTAAATACAAAGCTCTTGATATCTTTAATGGAGATGAAGTTATCTTATTCGATCTTAATATCGAATCTCCTCCTCCAGATTTAATTGGAACTTTTGACTTGGTAACAAACTTCGGAACCACCGAACATGTTATTAATCAGTATCAGTCCTTCAAAACAATGCATGAGCTGACAAAACCAGGCGGAATCATTTACCACGATCTTCCAATGAGTGGCTACCATATGCATGGCTACTTTAACTATAATCCTCTTTTTTTCCAACATCTGGCTACTTCAAATCAGTATGAAATACTTTTCTGCTGGTACTCATGTAGCAATTCACCAACTCCCGCCCCCGAGGCAATGAATCGAAATGGCTTTGACTCAGAGTGGATCGACATGGGTATTGAATACATCTTTCGTAAAACTACTGGACAACCTTTTCGCATGCCTCTTGAAACGGGTACCAGCCTAGATTTGAACCCTGAGGTTTGGAAAGGCAACGATCCTTATGGAAAAAATCCTCCGATGCCGTCTTCTTATAATAATGGTGACCTAGCCCAATGGGCGTCTACTGAGAATTTACGGGATCGTCTGCGCGGTTTTTCTGGCTGGGATTTGCAGCGGGAGGTAATTAATCGTTACAAAGCACAGTTAAAACACTTCATCAGCCGATGATTTTCCATTATTAAGTTGAATACTGATCACGGCTCTATAGGTCATAGAAGTAAGCTTTTGACCAAACCTAAATGTAAAAGCATTAGCAAAAAAAGTAAGCAACATTCCTGTAATCGCAACCAAAGCCAATAATGGCGCAATTATCAGACGCTTAACTTTTCCAAGTTTAAGAAAATGACCAGTTGCAAATTTTCGCAGTCTATCGCCCGCTAACAACAGCAACCCCTCTGTCGTACTGATTGAAAGCAACTTTATACGACTGCCGAAGAACTCTCCGAGCTGAAAAACCAGATCGACTGCCTTCAGATAATTCCCTCTCCTCGCTTGGATATCCCCAATAATATGAATGGTACCATTAGGGGCTAATAAGGTCGGCAGCAAACGTAGAATTCTTCCAGAACGATAAGAAGATAAATCCGGGAGGGGGAAAAATATTTTTTCATATCGCTTACCAGACTTAAGTATGGCTCTTAGCTCCGAAATCTTGATCACATGAAAACTTGAATAAATTACATCACTTGCGCTGTAACCTTCTAAATAACCGATAAGCAAATTTAACTCTTTTTTGTGTGACTGCTCTAACCCAAGCATTCGGAAAATCTGCACCATCTGCCAACTACTACTGAGGAATGATGAGTAATTGGGAGGTAAGAATATGAAACGCCCAACACGCTTTATAACCGCTCTTAATTGCTTGACATAATATAGGTTGGCAATTTTACTAACGTAGTACTTTAAGAAATTTTTGGATCTATGCTTGTACAGATAAAACTGTGCTCGAAGGCTGAGGCTATATTTTGCGAGCTCGGGAGGCTCAGAAAATAATCCCTGTGCTCGACGGTGCTCTTTCCATGCCTCAACCCCCATGATCCAATGGAAGTGATTTAAATATGATTTTGGTTTTTTAAAAAATCTATTTATCGACTCAACAACTTCATCCGCTTCTTGTTTTACTCTTGTCAATTCTGCTGGAAGTTCTTCAGAATGAAATACGATGTTATGACTAGCAAAACGGCGGTGCTCTGCAGTCGCCCACTGATTTAAACTTTGCGCAATGTTGTGATACGCGAGAGTGCCCTGACGTAACATCGAGGTCTCCTGAGTGCGGCTTTGCATCTCAAGCATAAAAAAATTATCCGAGTCACCCATTGCTACCTCATCCCCTGATGGGCAAAGCTCGGGAATAAACGAGTAATCGCAATAGCTTTTCACCTCACGTATTACACGCTCAGGTTTTAAGCAAAGCATAAAGATAAGAAAATATCTGCCCAGCACTGTATTTTCGTCGACTTGCCAGAATAACTGGTTAGGATTGGCAGAGCAGAAAACCTGCTGGTTCATTGTCTTTGCAGTGGTAGTTCGATGCGGATTTGGAAGCGACAATCTAACTAAGTCTCGTGGTGCAATCTCTAGCACGCCTGAGGTTTTATTAACTAGCGCCCCAAGGGTAGGCTCGACCGCTTCGGCAATCGCTCGATAGCTAGGTCCAAGCACAATTGAGCGACCAGCATGAATGTGATGGCTTAGCGACCGTAGCGAACCATCGGCGAGCACAAAATCCGCATTCATGAATATAAAATGGGTTTTTAACATTTCTTCACCGCAAGCGATGATAGTACGCGCATATGCCAACGTAAGAGTAACGCCATAGACCGTTGAGCCCATTAAGTCATCAATCGAGACAAAGCGCACACTACACAAATCTCTCAAACGCAGAAAGGATACATTCCTTTCAAAATAGGCCCTATCCGTCTCGCAAGTCATGATGACGACCTCTAGCTCAGTATTTTTGGCCAGACTTGGTAGGTTACCTGGCGCCATAAACGACGGCAATGATAGGGAGCAAAAACGCTTAATGTAAGCCTCACCCCAAACAACCGTTAAAAACTTAACTTTTGGTTTATCCACATAAGCCTTATAATTTTATAATCTACTGTTTTTGAAGCTTTTTTATCAAGCCTCTATTAAACGCTATATCAATCTATTTAAGATCGTTTACCTTACAAATAGTAAACAGCCTCCGATAACAATTATGACTGAAAAAATACCTTCCAATTTCGAGAATTCCGATAAGACCCGCGAACCCCAGTACCAGGAATGTATTGAAGCTGCAACAGAGCGAGGGTTTGAAAGACTTGGTCTTCGAAGCAGTCAAAGTTGGCACGATGACCCAAAACATCTTTTGTTTCGACTTTCACGTTATAAATTTGTTGCCAAAATGCTATCTGGGAGCGAGAACGTACTTGAAATTGGTTGCGGTGATGCTTTTGGAACCCGCATTGTTCAACAAGAGGTTAAAGCTCTAAGCGCAACTGATTTTGATGCCATTTTTTTGAAAGATGTTGAGGCCCGCATGGTAGAGCGCTGGCGATTTCCAGTGTTTACTCACGATCTTTTGGATGGTCCGATTACAGGCCAATATGACGGCATTTACGCTCTCGATGTATTGGAGCACATTAAAACTGAGAACGAAAATATTTTCTTGACCAATGCCTTCTCTCCGCTGACCCAACATGGGGTTGGTATTATTGGCATGCCGAGCCATGAGAGCCAAATTTATGCATCCCAAGCTAGTAAGGCTGGGCATGTCAACTGCAAAAGCATGCCTGAATTGAGGCTCTTGATGAAACAATACTTTAACAACGTGTTCATGTTCTCAATGAATGATGAAGTTGTTCATACAGGCTACTATCCAATGGCTAATTACATATTTGCTATTGGTGCAGGTAAAAAAATAAAAAAATAAGGATTTCGCCATGGGTATATCAATGGGTATGATCGAGAAAATGCAGGCCCTCGGATTATTTGGAAACGGCAATATCTCCTTTCTCGATATAGGATCATCCAATCTATATTCAGCTCCAAACGAAAGCATCCGTAAATTTTGGAATACTTATGATGTTCAACCTTCCGTAGAATCTGATGCCTTATCAGATCGACTGGCGCTTGGCTCTTCATACGATTCCGTCACGGGTGGAGCAAACGGAGCCTTTGTCGGTGAACTACTGGAAAAAGCAGGCTTTACTTATCATGCAATTGATATTGCCGACGGTTATGGAACCACTATACTTGATTTGAATCATGAACCTGCACCTCAAAAGTTTATTGGCGCTTTTGATTTAGTTGTTAACTTTGGTACTACTGAGCATTTGCTTAACCAATACAACGCTTTCAAGGTCATTCATGACGCTACTAAGGTTGGAGGTTATATTGTACATTCGCTTCCTTGCGTAGGTTACTCCAACCATGGTTACTTAACCTATACTCCTCGCTGCATGTTCGACCTTGCGGGTTACAACGAGTATGAAGTGGTTGGTTTTTGGTTTGAGGGACCGGCCGGAAGCAATGATTTGTTCGCTCCAGTTCGCGATTACCTGTCATATTTCCCGAATCTTACAAAAACTCTTGCGGATAGAGAAACAACTGAATCTGGGCAAAAAATCGGGCAACTGCACTTACCGGATGTTGCTTTAATGGTCATCTATCGCAAGGTAAAAGGTAAGCCATTTTTAGGTGCTTTAGAACGTAGTACTTCTGTTGGTGCAGTGCCAAGCGCCGTATCATCAGCCTACGAAACAGCTCTAGGCAAAATGTGGCCCTCCAATTTAAATTCAAAACTTAAGCCCCACAGATCCGGTGAGAGATTTCCCTGGCTTCCGATTTGGCTAAGACAAATAGTCAGACAGAGAAAATCGAAAGATCAAAGCTAGTTTTTGTCAAAAATTGAAGTGCTTAATGAGAGACATTGGTTACCACTTACTTTTATTGAATTAACTATTTAGGAATAACTATTTGCTACGGATCTCACTGTTAGATGGATGGGAATTTTTACACCACTCCGCAGCTATAGACAATTGGATTTTTCTATAAGCATAAAAATTCTTATTTTAAGCTTAAATTTGGCTTCGTAGCCTGAAAGTGAAGATATGTTTAACAGACTAAATTTTATTCATCAAAAAAGTAATAAGCCCCTTCAAAAACTTTCTCATGAAAATATTGTGAGCGAAGCAAAGGCTAGACTTATTACAACAAATTACACGCCAATTAATGGCCTTCCTTCACATGGTGAACGATGGAATGCTTATGCTCAGCGTATTCGCACCTCCATAGACCCGCTTACAACCCCGATTGAGGTGCTTCAATACGCTCAAACAAAGGTTGGTTTCGAGCATCGTGGCAATATTCATCACGAAGGCAAATTTACAGCTCTATATGAGCGTGAGCTAGGCATCAGTTTCCCACACTTTGTTGATTATTTAGCTGACTTTGCTGATATCAATGATTCGGCACCAGACACTACTTACGAACATAAAGGCCGCCTGATCAGTAACATACTCTTTTATTTAGCCAGGATTGTGATGTCATGTCTTACATATTTACCTGTAGCGCCAAAGATTATTTTAGAGGTGGGGGGTGGCTATGGAGCGCCCGCGCGGACTTGGATGAAGAATCCAATTGCGCGGCCCAAATGCTACCTGATTCTGGATATGCCCGAGTCTCTATTTTTTGCTGATGTTTTTCTTAATAAGGAATTTAATGGTGATAAGTTTTTCTATGTAACCTCAACCGAACCGTTACCAGAAGAAATTGTTGAGAAATACAGATTTATTCTATGCCCGCTTTCCTTTTTCACTGCTTTGCAAAATCTTCCTGTGGATTTGGTCATTAATACTGGCTCACTCCAAGAAATGAGTGAGGAATGGGTTGATTTTTATCGGGCTTGGCTAGACCAACAGCGCTGTCGCTGGTTTTATTCTCTCAATTATTTTGCTCAGCCCATAAATGCTCTTTGGGAAAGCGGGAATATTTTGAGTCCACGCCTTAGCTCTGCATGGACCGCACGTCTATTGAGGTGGAATCCAGCCTTCATCCGCATGCAAGCTGATCGGGACTACCTTGAGGCCTTATATGAAAAAGTGGATACACCATTAGACCTAAAGGATGCTTTAACGATTATTCAGAACTACATAGAACGCAAACCCTCCGGGGAAGTACTAGTCGAATTAATGGATGTGGTTCGACGTCACCCCACCCCAGAAATAATGCTCAAGGTTCTAGCTTACGCTATGCAACTACCAGTCCCACCTAAAGAGGCCCTATGGCTTGCTGATACTTTACTGCTAAACCCACTAAATGAAAATAATCACGCTGCCGTCGTAAACTGGCGTCGGACTTTGATAGAAAAACGTGCCTCTGGCATCGAGGCATATTATTAAATTACTGCTCCATAATAAGAAAGTGAATGACTAATGATGACTCACGATGAAAATTTACAGCTATCTCGACTTCTCAAAGGAGAGTCTAATCTAACTGATGGCTTGCAACTATACACTTCACTCACTGCACGCGGCATACCATTTAAGATGGAATGGGAAGAAAAACTGCTCGAGCTAAGTCTATTAGATAATCCCGAACGAACAGATTTACTTCAACGTTATCGTCAAGTTTTATTGACGCTAGGGAAAGATGTCCCTGCTGTTATCGAGAAACGAGTTGCTGAAATTTCTCGTAATGAAGAGTATGGAACTGATCATCAACTATCAGCTGATAAATATAATAAAATGACAGGGATGGGTGATACTGAACCTGACTTTCGTGCTCTTGTCGAACTCGTAAAAACATTCACAATGACCTCTGTTGAACGAATGTACGCCCTATATCAATCAATTAAATATATAGAGTCAGCCAATATTACCGGAGATATAGTTGAGTGCGGTGTTTGGCGCGGTGGTAGCATGATGCTGGTAGCGCATACGCTATTAGCTCTTGGCCAATCAGATCGCAACCTTTATCTTTTTGATACGTTCGAAGGACTACCTAAGCCGGATGAGGTCAAAGACGTGGACGTATGGGGTAATCGTGCAATAGACGGATGGCTGCCTAAGCAGACCTCCGAAGAATCAAGTCATTGGGCAGAAGCCACACTAGAAGATGTAAGGGCTAATTTGATATCGACTGGATATCCACTTGAGCGACTACATTTTGTGAAGGGTATGGTCGAACGCACGTTGCCGAATGAGTCCCCAAAAGAAATTGCTCTCTTGCGACTTGATACTGACTGGTATGCGTCCACCAAACATGAAATGGAGCACTTATTTCCAAATCTGTCCACCCATGGTGTACTTATCATTGACGATTACGGTCATTTCAAGGGCGTCCGTCAAGCGGTGGATGAATATATCGACACTCACAACCACCCAATATTGCTTAACCGCATAGATTACTCGGGTCGACTAATCATTAAAACTTTTTAATGATTTAAATAAGATGCCACTAACATTAAAGTAACGAAAAAATTGCTTTAAAACGTACTCTGACCCACAAAAGCCTTGCTTACATTGAGATAAAACATGATCTATTCTCAGAAGGATCCTCTCAAGGAACCTAAAATACATCTGAAAACTACTAAAAATTTTTACTGCTCAGCCCAACAACCACTTAACTAGTATTTTTTGTTGGCGAAAATCAAAATCATGCTGCCAATCATTCATTCGCACTAATTAAATCCTCGTCAGAAATTTTGTAATATTTCAAATACCAGCGAATGAAATCTGCAATACCATCTTGAATGCTGGTTGTCGGCTTGTAGTCAAACTCTTTCGCAAATTCAGTCATGTCTGCGCATGTATTAAGCACCTCGCCCAACTGAGGTGGCAGCAATTCAATCTTAGCTTTTCTGTGCAGCGCCCGCTCCAAAGTCACAATATAATCCATCAAATTAATTGGGTTGCTATTTCCAACGTTATATATACGCCATGGCGCCCTACTGGTCCCTGGATCAGGGCTTTCGCTACTCCAGCTTAAATTTTTCGCAGCTGGACGATTAATAGCCCGCACTATACACTCGACGATGTCATCTATATATGTAAAATCTCGCAGGTGCTTGCCATAATTAAATACTGAGATTTTATCGCCGGCCAAAATTGCTTTGGTGAATTTAAATAGCACCATATCCGGACGTCCCCATGGGCCGTAGACTGTAAAAAATCGCAAGCCAGTGGTCGGCAACCCATAGATGTGCGAATAGGAATGCGCCATAAGTTCATTAGCCCTCTTAGTTGCAGCATAAAGGCTTAACGGATGGTCAACATTGTGATGTTCTGAGAAGGGCATCTTAGTATTTGCACCATAAACACTAGAACTGCTTGCATAGACAAGATGCTTAACTGCATGATGGCGGCAACCTTCAAGAATATGCCCGAAACCAACCAGATTACTATTTATATAGCTGAGGGGATTATCAATTGAGTAGCGAATCCCAGCTTGAGCAGCTAAATTAACCACAATCTGAGGCTTATGGAGGGCGAATACTTGATCAACTCTTTCGCGATCAGACAAATCAACTCGCAGATGATTATAGTTTGGATGATCGGCATGTCGCGCTAATCTAGATTCCTTTAAAGCTGGATCGTAATAGCTGTTATGGTTATCAATACCGACAACAGTATCTCCCCGCTCCAATAAACGAAGAATTAAACTTGAGCCGATAAAGCCAGCAGCACCAGTAACAAGTATTTTCATAATCTACTTCTAAATAGTTACTACACAATGGTCTAGTTAAATAGTTACAGATATTAAATTAATCGCAATGTCACCTATACATAAAGTCAAATGAACCTAGATTAGAAACTACGATCAGCCAAAAAAGATATCTATAATTTAAGCACAACGGTCATTACAAGTTTTGATTAACATTATCCGATAACTTATTACGCAAATAAAAGCAGACGCAATCAAAACAAGCATATGATGCTACAATTACCTACCTGTAAATGGGTATATATTTATTCATCTCAGTAAACCTTAAACGCTAATCTAGGTCACGACAAAGACAATGATTTTCAATTTAGCGCGTCGCTGGTTTTTGTGCCACAGCTACAACCTGTAATCCAAAACGACTCAGACCTGGAATATGTGCAGTAATATCGTCAACCGCTACTGCGAGCTGAGTGATCAATCGAATACCAGGAATAAACCGAAATAAACGATTAAATACCAATACATCACTATTCATAAAGAAACAGAAACCGAGAAAACCATAAGTCTTCCATGAGACGAGTTCCAGGCCCACCTCCTCTAGAACCGGCACGGTCTCATTCCAGAGCAACGGGCGCTCTGTTTCGGCATCAAGAGCAGGCGAAAGTTTGTATATTACTGCGCGGATGACGCGCCATAGGAAGAAGTCACTTACAGGTTCTCGAAAGAAAAACCGCCCCCCCGGGCGCAGAACACGTTCAACCTCTTTGAAAAGTGCCCGTCTATCTGTTACGTGATGTACTCCACCCAAAATAAACACAGACCCGACCGATTGATCAACAAGCGGAAGATTTGTTGCATCTCCCTGAACGTATAGATAATCAGAACGATTAGCGCTCACCTGTCGAGCCTTCTCGAGCATCGGCAACGACACATCCACACCGATACCAAGAGATACTCGCTCTCCAAATAGTTTGAGTACCTCTCCCAATCCACAGCAAAACTCTCCAACACACTCAAGATCACTTGCAAGAACCTCTTTCTTAAGGCAGTGATCCAGATAAGCCATATACTCTTGTGTGTGGGGATATAAAAGATTCTCCCCATACTGCTTAGCGAGATCTTCATTATAGTGCTCTATTTGGCGCAGGGCGTTCTCAGTTATATCTGGTGGTAGTAACCTCGGGATCCCCGATGCTGTGACTTCAAAACATTGAAGAGTTGAGGGTTCCAGCAGTACATCACGCTCTAACTTAAGGGCAGCGTGTGACCCTGGACAGCAAAGAATTTTGATAAAACTCGAATTAAGGTCCATCGTCGAAATCTCCGCAAATAATATACTACAACCCGTTACTCAAAATATAATATCGTGAAACACTGATGCCACTTTAATACTTACAAAGTAGGTTTTACTTAGCTGGATGCGATATATCCAAAAAATAGTATTGTCGTGAGCTAGGGTGCATCTCTCCCAATAATGGCAAGGATTGAAACACCAAAAGGCAATCTAAGTAATCTTGCAAGGGCCACGTCCAGTAAAAAGACCCATTTAAGCATCATATTGAGAGAGAACGTATTTACCTGATTCTCACTTTTTAGATTTATATCGAGCAGCCATATCAGACGACGTGCAAGCCAAATCGGCAAAAAAAGTAGGAAATTAAAATGGTAGGACTCCCGGCACGAGAGTTTGGAACGATTGATGCGCTCGCGTAAGTCTCTAATTCGATAGCGGCGCTTATGATGTGCAACCTCATCTTGTAAACCCCAGAGACAAGGAAAAGCTGGCACAGTAAGGAGAATCGTTCCGCCTGGCTTAAGTACACGCTTTAACTCTGTTAACGCAGCCACATCATCATCTAGGTGCTCTATGATGTCAGTAGCAAGAATAAGGTCAAAGGTTGAATCTAGATGAGGGATGGCATAGATCGTCCCAAGATCGACAGTACCTAAACCTTTTTCATCACACCAGCAGATGGCATCAGGACTAGAGTCGAGACCTCTGTAGCTGGTAAACCCCATCCCCTTTAGAAGTCGAAGGTTTGTGCCTGTGCTGGTACCTACGTCGAGAATCATAGCGTCTAGTGGTAAGTTGAGAGCTTTAATATGTGAACTAAATAGCTGTCGTCGCCCAACAAACCACCAGTGGTTCTGTTCTATCGCACTTTCTACTGCATAAGTAGTACTTTCCAAGTAAACTCCTTTTGAAATATCTACAAGTTTTTAAGGTGGCGCTGTAGAACAAGCCAGCACCACAAAAATAATCGATCGTCGCGATGCCCGGACTGATGTCTAACCACGCGATTAATAAAGACTTCCCTATCAAAGAGTGTTGCAGGAAATATCTCGGGGATTGACCATTCCTTAAGCCATTTGGTTAATGGCATTGCAAAGCCCTTCTTGGGGCGATCGAGCAGGCGATCAGGCACCCGCCCGCGCATCGACTCGCGAAGTATATGTTTCCCTCGTCCACCACGGCACTTGAGAGGGGTTGGGAGGCGACGTGCGAACTCAACAACATCATTATCTAGAAAAGGGGCACGAACTTCAAGACCGACCATCATGCTAGCGCGATCAACTTTTGTAAGTACGCTATCTTGCAAGTAAAATCGAGTGTAGAATTCAGTTGTACGTCCCACCATGTCCGGCGCTCGGCTAGTCTCCCAAGCTTCAAGAGCATCTGCATATACCTCTTCAACTGAAACAGGCTGCCGAAGTAACTCCGCAATTTCTCGTGGTTCCAATGGCCCCATCCAAGCCGGATTCCATGCCCCGTGCTGATACTCCAATCCTTTCAGGGTCCGCTTAAGCTTAAAATCTAAACTCATGTAACCCTCACTTGCTGGAAGAAGGTCTACTGCACTGCTAATTAAATGTCGAAGTGGACGTGGCACAATGCTTTTGTAGGTAAGTGCTGGTGTTAAAGCGCGAAAAGGGGCGTAACCAGCGAAAAGCTCATCACCACCATCCCCGCTAAGAATGACACTAACATGTCGCCGCGCAAATCGAGAAAGCAGATACATGGGAACAATTGAGCTATCCCCCATGGGCTCATCGAGCTTGCTAATCACAGTGTGGGCTATGCTAAAAGCATCTTCAATACCAAGAATTTCTTCAAAATGTTCTGTCCCAACATGATGCGCCATTTGCTGCGCATATCCGGATTCATCAAAATCAGCTTCACGAAAACCCAATGAAAAAGTTTTAAGTTGGCTAGCACTGTCATCTTGTGCTGCTACTGCAACTATCGCACTAGAATCTAATCCTCCGGAAAGCATAATACCAACAGGGACGTCAGCAACCAATCGCCTACGCACGGCTGCAGTTAAACGAGAACGCAGCTCCCCCTGAATCTCCTCCTCTGGCCGACTCATCAGACCCTCATCAGGCTCAACGGCAAAATTCCAATAAGCTTCGCTACGCACCTTTCCAGAAGCGAGATCGAAGTCAAGTTTATAGCCGCCCGGTAGCTTACCCACTGCTTTATAGAGTGACAGTGGTGCTGGTATATAACCATAAGCAAAATATCGCTTAAGAGCCAGCGGATCAATTTCTCGATCTACATTTGGGTGGCATAGCAACGAATTTAATTCTGATGCAAAAGCAATTGCACCCCCACGAGCCCACCAGTAAAGAGGCTTCTTCCCGAAACGATCGCGCGCTAAGAAGATTTTTCCTGCTTGTCGGTCATATACACAGAAAGCAAACATACCATTTAACTTCAATGGCAAATCGGATCCCCACTCCCGCCATCCATTCACTAGAATCTCGGTATCAGAATGATTGGAGCGAAATTTATAACCTAAGCTCTCTAGATCAGCACGAAGCTCGCGATGATTGAAAATCTCACCGTTAAAAACTACCACCACATTACCAGTTGAATCAGCCATCGGTTGCGAACCGCCCTCGAGGTCAAGAATTGAAAGTCTGCGATGGCCCAGTGCTACCGGACGCTGTGAACAATGGTAAAAATTCTCCGCATCAGGACCCCTATGAGCAAGCGCTCGGGTCATACTCTCAATTATGCCGGGCCCAGGGTTGTAACCAGCAATTCCTGCGATACCACACATCTCACCCCCTCTCCAAGTTAATGGTCTCGCGCACAAGGTAAACGCTCCTAGACTGTGATTCATACCACGTACGCATCATCATCTCTGCAAGTAAACCCATTAAAATTGAGCTAACACCAGTTATAAAAGCCATAACCACCAACAATGGTAGAGGAGTTAAGATAAAGGAAATGTTATCAACAAATTTAATATATATTGAGTAGATTGCTGCAAATATAGAAACCACGATATTCAAAAACCCAAAACCACCAAAGATATAAATAGGTTTTGTGGCATATTTAGAGAAAAATTTCACCACAATAAGATCAAGGATCACTTTAATGACTCGATCGATTCCGTAATTGGACTTTCCATGAATTCTTGGATAATGGGCTACAGGTATCTCAGTAACCCTAGCGCCAAACCAACTTGCATAAATTGGAATAAACCTATGCATCTCCCCATATAGCTTTACACCCTTTAAGACATCGTGGCGATATGCCTTCAGAGAACATCCATAATCGTGAAGCTTTACACCTGAAATCCAAGAAATCAAGAGGTTTGCAATTCGGCTTGGGAAATTTCTACTCAACTCACCATCTTTCCGATCTCTTCGCCAGCCAGATACTACATCATATCCCTCATCTAATTTATCGAGTAAACGCCGAATATCGCTAGGATCATTTTGCAAATCACCATCCATAGGTACTATCGTATCGCCACTAGCAAAATCTATACCCGCCATCATTGCTGCAGTCTGACCAAAGTTTCTTCGCAATATCACCACCTTAAAGGAAGAATTATTTGTAGCAACCTCAATTAGGCGCAGCTTACTGGCATCCGAACTTCCATCATCGACAAATATTACCTCATAATCACGTTTCAATGCAGGCAAAATAACTTTGAGTTTTTCATAGAGCAGAAGAATATTCTTCTCTTCATTAAATATTGGTATGACAATAGAAATCATCAGCGGATTTTACCTTATACTATATTCTTGTTAAATATATTCTTACTTAAATTAACAATGTAATAGATGACAACCATAGAAATAGCAATTTGACTAAACCAGTCAATCATTCCAAAACATCACCTCTAAAAAATTGCCCCCTACATCTCCATTTAAATGAAGAAGCTTAATCACCGGTTATTTTTCTTTGTAGGGTTTACCAGCTTACTGACCTCTATTTTGTTGGTCTGGTTTAAATTAAATCACTTTCTATACGCAGGACTGGATGGAAATTTATTTCAATTCACCATTGATACTTACCTGCACCATACTCAACCCTTCTCGTTAGACGCAATTAATATTTTTCAAGGGCTGGGGTCCCCACTTATCCAAATGAATGCTTGGCTAAACCCCGGATACTTAGTTTTTTTAATAAGCAATCCTGAAATAGCACGGATTTCATCTGCAGCAATATTTCTCAGTGTATATTGTTTTTCGACTTATTACCTTTCTCGTACATTCGGGCTATCAACTCTCTCGGCTATTATTGCCTGTCAACTTGCGGTTATTGCTTTCCCACCATTTCAATACAATTTAGGGCTAGGTATACAGTTTGTATTAAATCCCGGGGTCTCTTATCATATAGCTCTAATTACACTTATTCTTTGCATTGTTATTCGAACTTCGTCTTATTCGGCCAGAAAAGTTCTAATTAATGCTTGCAGCATAGCTGCTATATACTCCTACAGCATTTATTGCGATCCATTGTGGACTGTTGTAATAAGCACCGCCTTTGTAATTCCATTTATTATCTCTCTTTTCGCAAGCGGCGGACCATACGCATTTTGGGTGCGTACCTTAACATTATTCATCTCTGGATTTCTACTGTATTGTTTGGGAGTTTTTCATTTTGCTTTTTCGATTGCAGGCTTTACAGCAAGGCAATATTTTCAACCCGAGGTTTTCGGTGAAGTACAAACAGGCAAATTCGTATCAATACTATTTCAGAGTCAAAAAGTTGGACTTTATTATTGGTTTTTACTTTGTGGGTGGATCTTCGGACTGATATTTACCATCGGGAGACAGCGCCTTCTTGCAACAATATGCTTAATATATATGCTGTTTATTTTTAGCATGGGTGCAGCATACCTTTTCCTTCAAATCAACTGGACATTTCCGGTACCAATGTATTTTGAACAAAGCGTCTATCACCTCTATATCGTAGGCGCCGTTGGAGGATGGGTAAGCCTGCTAAGTTATTACAAACACCTTGCCCTACAACTACAAAGTTACGTCGTTTCAAAATTAAATCTTAAATCGATTTACTTTTGGATGACATCAATAATTAAAGGTATTTGCCCATCAATTACTAGCATAAGGAGATATCTCAAAGTAAAGCTCGTATTTAATTGGATTAGCATCTTGGTAATTCCTGCTGGAATTTTTTATTTTTCTTTAAATCTGCCAAACTCTTGGTACGAAATTTACAGAGAAAAACCACCTATTAATACCGGACTAATTCCCTTCATAAGACAAGAGGTTGGACTTGATTCAGGACAGCCATTTCGCGGAGCGATTACGATGCCTTTACCCAAATTGACGCCTACTTATGCACCATATGAGCAGATGCGAATACTGTATACCCTGTGGATAAACAAAATCCCGACTCTAGAAATTTATTCACAGATGGTTCCACCCCCTTATTTCTATTTTATTTCACGCCTACTTATGTCCAGAAGCGATCCCATAGGTCGCAATGGATTAGCAATCACAACTCTGAACTTACCCGCACTACAAATTCTTGGAACAAGATTCATTCTATCTAGGGAAAATATTAACGAGAGAAATACATCCTTACGAAAGACTAGCATGGATGAACAAGGGAATAATTGGCATCTTTACGAACTTAGTAATCCGAATACTGGAAACTATTACTCAATTAATACTTACTATTCTTTGGATGCAAGAGAAAGCATTGAGCTAATGCGTCAAAATAACTTTAATTTTGAAAAGGATGCGATTGTTACGGAGAGAATTAACACAACCCTGTCTCCGACCAAAAAAACTGGATTTGCTTTCCAAGATGGGGGAATCAGAATCTGGGCAAAGAGCGATGGGTATTCACTGATGATATTACCAGTTCAATATTCAAGATGCTGGGAATTCTCAAATGAAATAGAAGCAGAAATTAAAAGAGTAAATTTAACTCTAACGGGAATCCTGTTTTACAAAAATATTGAAACTACTCTCAGGCGTAAACCTGATTTTTTTTCCTCTCAATGCAGGATTGAAGACATTCGCGACTTGACTTTACTCAAGTTTAAACCTGAGGCAACTCGACCATATCTCGGCCAACACCCTTACGCCATTAAAAGCTTCGATAACATGTATCCACAACTTATAGAAGTGCTTGGTGAGCTCCTTCCCCAGTAAATTTTAATCTTACTCACTTATAGACTAGTAAATTTACTTCTTTAATTACCACTACTTCGATGATCACGCCTATTAAAACCTCTCTTGCATTGATACTCAGCATAGTTGCAGTTATTGGGGGCTGGGTTTTAAAAAATCCAGATGGGGATCATTTTTTTGGTCGCATACGAGACGATATTCGAGTAGAAAGAGTAACAGTACAAATAGCTAGATTGTCCGATTTTTACAGATCAAGAAGAATAGACCTCACACCCGCGTTAACTCCTTCAAATCCGACTCTTGCAGTAAGTCCATGGGGCACCAATATTACACTGCAAAGTGAGGACACTTATTTTTCAATAAAGGTGCCAGTCTCTTCATATGGTTGCTATCGATTACTGCTCAAACTGGGCAAAGCCAATCTTGCATCTGCTTATGCAAATGAAGTAAGGGCGACTTTACCAATATCTTCAATTTCTGAGATAAGGGGCTGTACTTCTAACTCGATTAATACCATGACTTTTTCATTTAAATACCTCTAGGTATTACAAAATGCACCCCGTAGACCACAATTGAATTTCGAAAAAAATTAATTTAAGCCAACAAAAAACTAAGGCATCTATTTAGCATCCTTACATCACTCAAAGTATGGCACAGTAGCGTTGAATTTAGAAAAATGCTTGGTGGCGCTATTCACTATAAGGTGAAATAGAAGTCACTCTTACATAAAGCCAAAAATCAATCATCTACTCACACTGAACACAAATATGGATCAAAAAAATTGAGAGGACTCGAAATTGCAAATTTTTAATCTATCGACTTAATCAAGGCGCAATAATTGACTAAGTAGTGAGATTGCCAAAACCAGAATTTGTGGTAAAAAATAATAGCAATAAAGTCAGGGGGCAATTAGTCAGACTTCTTTGCAATCAAGCGCATGTTAGCTGTCCGACCGGTGAAGCTAAGCTGAATCAGATCGAGGGTGCTGGCAATACACAATGGTATGAAGTGGTCGACGTCAAACCATCTTGCAAATCGTTGCAATCCAAAATACTCTCGTAAGCAATATTGAACGCTATGTAGCCAAGAAAAAGGGCTCAGAATATAGGATACTTCAACAATATCGAAGCCCGCTCTCTTCACGCATTGGCTAAGTGTCTCACTATCAAATAGATTCCAATGGCGCGGCGCATGCCACCCACCCCAATATCGTTTTTGAAAAAGTCTAGCATCCCAGCTATTAATATTGGGAGTTTCAATTATAAGCACTCCACCTGGCCTCAAAACTTCAAAAGCTTTTCGGGTAGCCGCTAAAGGATCCTCAACATGCTCGATTAGTTGGTTCATTATGATCACACCTACAGGGGATTCATTCCACTCTAGGTCCTCAAAGCGTCCTTTTATCCCACTTAAACCTCTATTGCGGAGACGATCAATTGCCCCGTCTGAAAAATCAATCCCAAATAATTGCCAAGATGGATCGCCGAATAGTTTTGCTAAAGCAAGAAAGTCACCTCCTCCACAACCTATATCAACGATTAAATCTCCATGACAAGCATATTTATAAACTGGGCGTAGTTTTAATTTCTGAATCCTATTTCGAATACCATTTATTATTCCACCCAAATGTTGACCATAGTCATACGTTAAGTATGTAGCGGGATAAATAACATCAAGCACCTCGGTCCGCGGGCGATTCTTAAGATATACATGTCCGCAACCATTGCACTTTACATAACTAAAATCATTGCCGCAGGTTTTATAACAAAAGTCTAATGTCTTACAAATGGTGCTGCTCGAGGCAATTCCGCATAGCAGACATAACTGCTCCATTGTTGGGATATTCATCGCACTGAGTCCTTGAGGCGGTTTACTATGGTTGAAAACATTGAACCTCCCAAACTTAAATCACTATGAGTAAAGTCTTTGTAAGATTGATGGATTGAATGTAAATGGCAAGATGCAATTGCTGGAAAAAGATGATGTTCAAAGTGATAATTAAAATTTGCATCATATAGAAAAAACTGGTCAAACCAATTAGCGCGGTGGGTGCGCACAAAATCTGGAAGACTCAAATCGGCGGGCTCAACATGCTCAGCAAAAGTTCGTAATCTGGCAAGAAAAAGTGAGATTGTTGATGCACTAATTGGATAAGCTAACGCAAGAATCGGCACTTCACCAAAATCAGTTATCAAAATCATAATGATGATCTGGGACAGAATAGTCGGCAATGTCCGTAAGAACGATTTTACTCGACCTGGAACAGCCTTCTCTTTTGCGGATAAATGATAGTCGTTGAAATAACCACCAATACGCCCACCAATTAAAGCCTTGGTAAGATGCCATAACAGAAAAAATTTAGAGGCTCGCTGCAACCCTGCCGCCTCTTCAAACTGGGGGTCTCTTTTGGTAAGGTTATATAAATGATGATCACGATGTACCAACTTAAACTGATAATAATCAGCCCCAACTAGCCACCCACAAACAACACCTACGTAATCATTGTAATAACGAGCTCGGAACAGACTGTCATGCGAACAATCGTGCATTATAAAACTAATCTTATAGCCATAAACTCCCAACATAAGCATTATTGGGACCACAGAAAGTGGCCCAGCTATTAACCAAAGATAAGGCGCTAATAAAAGAGTCGCAATAAAGGGTCCAATAATTCTCAGAAAAATTAAGCAACCGTAAAGATCTGAACGAATTAACCACTGACGCTCTAAAGGTTTTTTAGCCAAGACTACCTTGCGCAAGTATGTAGGGCTTTTCCAAGTCACCTCTGATAGATTGTCATATAAATCTTTATCTGCATTATATTTTAATAATTTAGCTTTCATTTGCGCATTATAGTTCTTAAATACTTATATCGCCAACTTTGCCCACCACTCTGGTTTCAGGGCATAAAACAACAAATTGCCCACCCCGGTTAATATACTCTTGGTTACTATGAATAATTATTTCAGAGTGGACCCAAGCAAGAATAACCGTATAGTCAGGCATGCGGCGGCAAAGCTCTGACGTTGGCTGAATCGGAATGCCGTCCCCTGAGGAATAGAGATTTACCTTTTGCGGGTGGTCATCAACAATAAATTCAATGGCGCCAGTAAGACCCAGCTGCGATATCAGCGTGGGACCACTACGAGCAGCGCCATATCCCGCTATCGTTTTATTATTGCGTCGCCATTCAGATACCAGACTCTCGGTCTTTTGCCGCATTTGTGTCATTCGGTTGGCAAACTGCTTTAGTGTTTCGATTTTATCGAGACCACGAGTAGCTTCAAGCTCCAAAAGCTTCTGGACAGACTGTCCCACTGGCCGACCAGCGCCTTTAATCTGTACAACACCCACCAAAGATCCATGCTGAATTGATACTCGCTCCACATCGACCAACTCCAAGCCGTGGCGTTCAAAGAAAATTGTCAGTGCCTTTACTGAATAATGACTCATATGTTCGTGAAATATCGTAGCAATGAGCATACGATCCAGAATATCAAGTAAGTATTGCGCTTCAAAGACGAAAATTCCATCGGGCGAAAGAAGCTCTTTAATACCTTCGGCAATCTCACCCATGTTATCGGCATGTGCAAAGGCATTGAACATACAGATAACTTGGGCAGGACCCCTTTTGCGACGAATCTTTTGCGCCAAATCAAGCGACATTAACTCTGGAATTGTTTCTATTCCTGACTCGGTCGCCTGACGAGCAATCTCGCTGGCAGGATCAATACCTAATACTTGGAAACCGGCCTCTTTGAATGGTTTGAGCAATGATCCATCATTGCTACCGATATCTACTACAAGTGATTTTGGAGAAGGTCGATAAATTTGAATGAGTTTTTTTGCTACTTCATTGAAGTGCTCAGGCATACCCTTTGCATCCCCAGAATAGTAGGTATAAGCTTCCCAAAGACTTTTTGAATCGACTACATCAAGCTGCTGAACGAGGCCACAAGACCTGCACATGTAAAGATCCACAGGGTAGCGTTCGGCTCGCTTCCCTGTATCTGGATCCTTGCAGTAGTTTTCAGATAATGGAATCGGCTCAAGCTTGACGACAAGCTCGACATCACTAGAATCACAAAGTCTACAGGTAGTTCGATGGGTTATTGAGGCTTTCATTTCAATCGTCTTATTTAAATTGTCTAGCCGCCAAAAGGTCTGCAATTACACTTTCCAAAGTCTGGGGCAATACTCCAGAAAGATTTGTAGTTCGCGCCATACCCAAACCGCTATAGGTCGGTTTAAAGGCTATGTTGATACCTTTTTGTATAGACGAAGTTGGTGCAATAAGTGCACTTGATGCCGACGCAGCGTTAGCGAGCGCTAGAGCAAATTTAACATAGCTTACATTTTCGGCGCCCGATAGATGTAAATTACCTGATATTCGCTTTTCACCCAATATCGATAGTGCACGCCCTACATATTGAACCGACATGGGGGCAAAAATCAGATCTTCGAAGGGCTCAATAACCTCCTCCTTGCTCCAAGCAGAAAACCAGTTGGGTAGCGGAGATGTATTTGGATCTAATATCTTAGTCAGGCGCACGATCGCAAGTCGATTTTCTGCACCTAATTTCATTGCCGACGAACGCATCGCAGCTTCCGCTTCCGATTTTTGTAGTGCGTAAGGTATTCCTGGTGAATGCGGATCATCCTCCACTGGCCATGGTCTCTCACCTCCAAAGACCGAATTAGTTGATATAAATATAACGAAGAGGCCACGCTGGAGTTGCGCCTCAACAAAGCGCGGTATCAGCTCAACATTAATTTTTCGGGCTAGCGGATCTTTTTCGCAGCGCTCATAGTTGGTTGCTGCGGCAACGACAAAGATGAGATCAACGTCACTAGGGGGGGTAAACTCTTCAAACTTCTCAAAATCCAGTTTCACCCGCTTAGAGTTCAGGGTATCAATTCGTCTTGTTGTTGAGTAGGCACGATGACCGCGCTCTTCTAACGCATGCAATAGACTTTCACCAACTAAGCTATCTCCACCCACTACTAAATATGCACAATTGCTTTTAATATTATCAATCATATGCCACCAACTGCAGACTCAACCGTTGTTCATAGTCTTTAATTAACTCTGGATCTTGTTCATCTGGAGCAAACGGCGCATATTCAGTCAATCTCCGATCAAATGGTCCATTAGTCACCTCGTGCATCACCAATAGCTCACTCCTTATCACCAAGGTATGGTAGCGAAGATTATCTAAGCGATAAAAGCATGCGCGTCCTGAACCAAGACAGCCCAAGCGAACAACCTCATGAATCGCACCATCATCCTCAAAGAGAACAACATCAACCGCCCCTTCAATAATATGAAAGGATTCTGACTTCTGTCGATGGCGATGCGGTTGTATGTAAGTCTGCCGTGACAGGGCGATAAACATCTCATGCAAGAGGTCTTCTGGATGGCGATGCGCACAGATTCGCGCACGCTGTCGCGGACTAGAAAGAGCCTTTTCTCGAATAAAAGCGAGCTCTTCATCGCCCAAGACAACAATAGGCTCTTTAGCAACAAAAACTTCGTCGTTAATACGCTTAAGCGGGATCATCTATTAGACCCCTATCAATGCTAGACTCGCTAGCTGAAAATATTGACTGAAAAATACCTCCGCGCGCTAAGAAGTCAGATCTTGACTTGCGCACCTTAGCTTCACTTTCCGGACTGAGGGTAAGCAGGCAAAGATCAATATCGCCCGCATCTAAACACGTTGAAGTAATTACTGGAAGAGCAGATCCAGGTAAAAAATGGTTTTGCTTATGCGGGTTATCATCAATGACGCCAACAAATTTATCTTTCAACTGATAAAAATTTACGAACTTTGCTGCAAGATGACCGGCACCAAAAAGTGCTATGCGCCAGCCCTTCTTTAGTCGATCATTTAACATACCTTGGATAGCGCTCTTTCTGGCAGTAAATGAAATGGCAAAATTTCGTACGCGGCGAATTTCTTCAGTAACTGTCATCACTTCCACCCTGGGATCATAAATATCATTCACCACAATGGCGACTAGCGAGTCTTCCATGGGATATGGATAAACAAGATTGCTAATCTTGTGAAAGCCTTCTTGCTGCAATAAACCCTTCAAAGTATCCGGAGTGAAATAAGAAATATGTTCCTCCCATAAGAAACAATGATCGTTACCATCGAATACTTTTCTACAGTCTGGCACTTCAAAAACTATTATTCCACCAGGCTTTGTAAGGCGATGGCAGGCCTGAATGAAAAGCTTTGGCTCATGAACATGCTCGAGGATATGTCGAACGAGCAAAATATCTGCCTGCCCATATTTTTTTGCAAGTTCATCGGCTTTTGCTATGTTAAGTGAGCTCTGAACTGTCTCAAGACTAGCGAGAGTATCAACAATCCCGAGGTCTTCGGTCTGGCTAAGTCTATAGGTTTGCTTGACACCCTTGCGCAGACAACGTGCTAATGTCGAATCATCCTTATAGGTCACGCCCATTACAAAAGCATCACTTTTTAACATGCCAAGAGACTCAATCTGCTCAACCAAGTCATCAAGATGACCCTCGGGTTCATTGTAAGTAACCCAAGGAAAGCGTGATTGAACAATGGATGCTTGCATGGGGTCAATTAATTGTGCTAGACCACATTGAACACAAACCCCAAAGCGAAGTAAATGATGTTCACATTTATCGGCTGGAGAAGTTAGATAGCGATTGCTGGGTGGTTGCTCGCCAAGATTAACCAAGCATTCCACTTGGTCGGCATTACAGCTGATGCATGTATTTATCATAAATAAATCTTAGTTTGTTTATACGCTAGAGCTTACATCTTAATTAGGCATCGCCCACTGGTCTTACCTGAGCGCATATTATCGATGGCAATATTGATCTCATCTAAAGATAAGCGCTCAGTCAATAACTCGTGCAGTTTGATCCGGTTAGCGCGAAAAAGGTTCTGGTAGCGAGGAATATCAAGATTCGGAATGGCTTCCCCCCCGTGAGATCCAGTAATTTCTTTACCAAAATGCAAAGGCAATGAATATATATCGATATTTGCACCCTTACGGGGTACGCCCACTAAAACCACCCTTCCTTGCGGCTTAATAATCTGATATCCCAGCTCAATAATTTTGGGCTGTCCAGTGTTATCAATGAAAACATCGAGCCCCAAATTTCCCACCACTTCTTCAATGCCTAACTTCGCATCTACTTTGCTCGAATTAATTAAATGAGTAGCTCCCATTTCCCTAGCTAAGGCAAGGCGGTTATCATAAAGATCTACTGCGATGATTGGATAGGCACCTACCAAAGAAGCGGCCTGCACAATATTGAGTCCTACCCCACCAGCACCAAAAACTACAACTGACTCACCAATTCTCACCTTGGCGTTATTTTCAATCACTCCAAATCCGGTAGTTACCGCACAACCAAACAAAGCAGCAACCTCTAAATTACTGTTTGCCGGTATTGAGGTAAGGCGATTTTCGGAAACAATAGCGTACTCATTAAATGTAGCTATCCATCCAGCATTTAATTTTTTACCATTCCATAAATAATTTGGAGGGGCACCTTCAATGCCCAACCCTTTACGCCAATGCAATACCACCACGTCATCTGGTTTTACATGCTTCACGCCAGCGCCTACCTCAATTACCGTGCCAGAAGCTTCATGCCCTAACAAGTGTGGCAAGAATTTATCCTCACCTTTAGCACCATCGATCTCACCAAGTTGTGAGCCACAAATCCCGCTAAAGTGAACCTTAACTAATACTTGACCTATTTCCAAGGCGGCAGGTAGTTGAATTTCATCAACAATTAAAGGTTTCTTTTGCTCGACCAATATGGCCGCCTTCATAGTACGTGGCATAGTCATATTAAAACCTACTCAAAATAGATAAAAGAATAATCACCGGTATAGCCCGTTTGCTTGAACCACCACTGCCATTCTTCAGGTGTACAAAAAGCCTCGCAAGTTAC
>Ga0214921_10002485_pt1 | contig 29856 bp, 25 predicted proteins | sample LL1505_MetaG_FD_177992 | JGI IMG/M metagenome (GOLD analysis project Ga0214921, IMG submission 177992) | Freshwater microbial communities from Lake Lanier, Atlanta, Georgia, United States - LL-1505 | ecosystem: Environmental > Aquatic > Freshwater > Lake | place: USA: Georgia | collected...
TCTATAAAGTATAATTTCAATCTTATCAAACTTACTATTTTAAAATGGGTGGTGGTCTTATGCAACTTGTAGCCTATGGCGCTCAGGATATTTACCTAACTGGTAATCCTCAAATTACTTTCTTCAAGGTCGTCTATCGTCGTCACACTAACTTCGCCGTTGAATCTATTGAGCAGACCTTCAACGGTCAAGCTGACTTCGGTAAGCGCGTCACCGCTACCATCAGCCGTAATGGTGATCTTATCCAACAGATGTACCTAGAAGTTGTTCTTCCTGCTACTGGTACTGGAGGTACTGTTTGGACTTATGGTGTTGGTAATGCTCTAGTTAAGCAAGCCGAAATTGAGATTGGCGGTCAGCTCATTGACCGTCAGTATGGTGATTGGATGAATATCTGGACTGAACTCACTGTACCTGCTGGCAAGCGTGCTGGTTATGACAATATGGTTGGTAATAATGCCCCCGGTGCCAACCAAATTGGTACCCTAAATGGTAATGGTACCAAGCAACGTCTTTATGTTCCCTTCCAATTCTGGTTCAACCGCAATCCTGGTCTTGCTCTACCCCTCATTGCCCTCCAGTACCACGAAGTCAAGCTTAACCTTGAGCTACGCCCCGTATCTGACCTAGTTCAGACTGCTAACGGCACTGGTAGCCTTGTATCTTGCAAGCTCTATGTTGACTATGTCTACCTTGACACTGATGAACGCCGTCGTTTTGCCCAGGTCAGCCACGAATACCTCATTGAACAGGTACAGTTCACTGGTTCTGAATCCAAGAATGCCACTGATACCAACAAGAATGTCACCCTCAACTTTAACCACCCTGTTAAGGAACTAATCTGGGCGCACACTAATAATACAACTGCTGCATCGGGATATGCTGCTGGCAATTACTGGTTTAACTATTCTGGTATTTCTGGTAGCAGCCGTGATTCTTTCACTACTGCCCTACTCCAGCTCAACGGCCACGACCGTTTCTCTGTCCGCTTCGCTGATTATTTCCGCAAAGTACAGAACTACGAACACCACACTCGTTGCCCCCGTGTAAGTGGTGATCTCGATGTTGCTGATTACCGTCAGCAATTCATCTACAGCTACAGCTTTGCTCTCTCTCCCGAAGAGCATCAACCCAGTGGTACTTGCAACTTTAGCCGTATCGATAACGCAGTTCTACAGCTAACATATGGCGCTGATAGCCAAACTGGTGCAACTGCTTTAAATGAAGCATTAAGCCTAAATATCTACGCCGTCAACTACAACGTCCTCCGTATTATGTCAGGAATGGGTGGTCTCGCCTACTCAAATTAGAAGTTGTATTTTTATACATATTCATATTTTTCAGCTTTTTTCAAATTTATCATTATATCAATAATTTTATAAAATTGAAATAAATAATATATACAAATTAAAATTATAATATTAATACTTAACTATAATAATACAATAAAATGTCTTTTACAGAGATTATTAATTTACCTAATAAAGCAGACATTTATAGTAAAATCATAATAAATAATAAAGAAATACAAATTAATGTATCGTTTATTTTAATTGATAGAAATAATGAGAATAGTGAGAATAGTGAGAATAATGAGAATAATGAATATTATGAAATAAAAACAAATAAAGGTGTAATATTTAAAATTGACAAAAAAGATTTACAAACTATATTATTTTATATTGATGATAAAAATTCATATATTCCTATGAAATGGGAAATTGACCGTTATAATAAAAAATTTATTACATCAGAATTTAGCAATAGTTATATAAATATCATTAATTATTTAAAAAAAGATTATTCAAATTTAACTAATAAAAAATTAAATGTTAATTTCATTAATAACGATTATTATGATTTTAGATTAAATAATATAGAAAATATTAAACCTTTGGACACGAAAAAAAATAAATTTAAAATAGTTAATATAAATCCGGTATTTTTTAGTGATAATACTGTCAAAGAAATAAAAGTAATAAAAGAATATAAAGGTCATAAAATATCGGTAGGTTCTAAAATTAATAAGGAACGTAATAAATATAAATTAATTGAAGCTACTAAAACAGATAATAGTAAATATAAATATTATGAAGTTGGGTTGGATAAATTTGATATAAATAATAATGAATATAAGTTTATAATTGATGAAGAAGATAAATCACTTTTAGATACATTATATTTTACTAATAATAAAGTATTTTACAATGAAACAGATATTCCAAATGAAGACAAAGAGCATATATACGCCATTAAAAATCCAACATGGTATTTATTGGATAGTCAATATGTGGTGTCATCTATTACTATAAAAGGGTTTGACCCATATTTAGTTTATATTCATCGACTATTATTAAATTGCCACAAAACAATTAATAATACCGTTGACCATATTAATAGTAATAAATTTGATAATCGCAAAACAAATTTAAGAATAACTTCAATGTCCGTTCAAAATCAAAATCGTGACATAATAAAACGTGAAAAAAACCTGGATTATTATCTCAATCCGGAAAATAAACCTGAAATTCCTAAATTAAGTTTTGATAATTTGTTATTTATTAGTTTTAGAGAAAATACTAACGAATATTTTGATATTGAATTTAAATCTGGTAGAAATGGTACAGATAAAGATATTAAAAAACATTCAACAAAAGCCATTATTTTCAAAGATAATAAGTTTAATGGTCGTCGTATAAAATTATGTCATGCAATATGTATTAGATATTTAACTGCAGTAGAATATCCACATATCATCGTTGAAAAAATAGATAATAAAAAATTTGATACATTAGAAAATTTTAAAATTAATGCAAACACATTAATCACTGAAATAATGGGTGCAGATTATACCATAGATACATTTTTAGATTATATGAAAACTTTACAAATTCCTAAATACATTGACCCTCGAACAACAAATAATAACACCATAAATAAAACTATTACTGAAATGAAATTTAATTTTATTACTTACAATAGTTCTAGAGATAAATATGATGTTGATGTTTCTATTAATAAAAAAAATAATCCTGATAAAAAAATAAAACTAGATGGTTCTGGTTCTAAAAAAATAAATAATGAAGACAAAAAATGTTTTGCATTAGTTCAACGTTATAATCTATTTGTTATTTTAGAAAATGATATTAACACACAAATTCACGGTGATAATATATTTACTGGTAATACTAATATAAATACATCATCTTTCAAATCATTAACGGATTTTGTATTTCTATCTGAAAGCAAAAATAAATTTACTAATTTTGATGAATTACAATCTTATACCGAGGATTGTATTAATAAATTATTACAACCAGAAACACAATCAAAATATACTTTAGAAACATTTGTTAAATATATTAATGATAAAGCTAATTCAAAAAAAGTTAATTTACAAATTTCTAAATTAAAATATAATTATCCTATTTTAACAACAAATTAGCTTTTATAAAATTGATTTATTTTTTATTATTTTTTTATTATTTTTTAACTAATAATTACAAATGCCATTAAAATATAAAATTATTGACAATAATTTGTTAAGTATTTCAGGTAATGGTGATTTTACCGATAAAATTTTAAATTTACTGAATAAATATAATAAAATAGCTTTTAATGACCCATTCAACAGTCCATTATGTATTTTACCAAATAACATAACAGAATTATATTTTGATTATGATTTTAATCAACAAATTAATAATTTACCGCCTAATTTAGAAATACTAGAACTAGAAACAATGTTTAATTATCCATTAGATAATTTGCCATTAACTCTTAAAATTTTAAGATTACATTGTTATAATATTAATCATTCACTAGATTATTTACCGATTGGATTAGAAGAATTAGTTTTATTATCAAAAGAATTTAATTATAGTATTGATAATTTACCTATTACATTAAAAAAATTAACTATAGGTATAAAAGGAGAAAATAAATTTAATATTGATAATTTACCGCCTAATTTAGAACAATTAATATTAGAAGTAGATATAATAGGTGATTTTGTTAATTTACCAAAAACATTAAAATATTTACAACTATATTGTTGTAGCAGTAATAAATATATTCATAATTTACCAGATTCTATAGAAACACTTATAATAGGACATTGTCAATATCATCCAATATCAAAATTACCTAAGAATTTAAAAAAATTAACAATATATGAATCATATTTATATATCGATGACATTAAGGAACTATTATCTAATAATATGGAATTACAAATAGAATCAAAATGTTTAGATGGTTGTCTGGATATTAATGAAGATTATGAATTTTGGGAAAAGTGTGAAGACCATCCAATGAATAATTAATATTTTATTATCTTTATTTCAATATAAATATTTTTGATATGCTAGAATAACTAGTGATATCCTGAATACTATTTTTTAATGTGGATAGAAACAAATAATATTCCAAAAAAAATAATTTTATGTGATGATACTCTAGATATTATTTGGAAATCATACTATTCACAAAATGTAATACCTATTATATCATCTAGAGAAGAAAGTTTATTATATTTAGAAGATAGTTTATATTCAAATAATAATCTATTATCTAATAATCTACTATTTTTTGCAACTAATTATAATATTCTTCGTATAATGTCTGGAATGCCAGGTATTGCTTATAGTTATTAATTTTTTTTCTAGTTTTTAATCTATATTTAAAGTAGCTATATATTCTAGAATGACTGATACAACATCCACCAAGCCAACAGATTCTGGCAACACTAGCCACACAGATAAACCCGATAAACCTTCTATGCTATATGACCTATATACTACATTCTTAAAAGATAACTGGAAATCATATACTATTTACCTTATTACTCTTATTTCCCTACCTCTCCAGAATGTTGCCATGCCACATTATTATGGTGAAGTCATCAATGCATTAAAAGATGAAAACCTAGCTAAATCTAAATACCTATTCACAGTTCTACTAGGTATTTGGATTCTTATTCAAGGATTTAGTATAGGTATTTCCTTTGTCGATAACTATATCTGGCCTAAGTTCCATGCATATATCCGTCAATTCTTTTTCGATTTGATAGTAAATCGTTATAACCAGAATTATCAAGAACTCAAAATCGGTACTATTCTTACTAAACTTATTAAATTGCCTTGGATTCTGGATGATATATCAAATCAAATCCAGCGATTCTTATTAACAAATTGTATATTGATTATATCTAATTTCGTATATATGTATCGACATCATTATTCCCTTGGTTTTATGTATTTAGGATGTGTTGCGGTAGTATTTGTTATGGCACGGTTATATTTTAATACTTGTAATGCAAATATTAAGAAAGTAGAACATCTATATGATGAATGCCACGAAGAAATCGAAGATACATTGCAAAATCTTTTATCTATCTACACCGCACGTAAAATACCAGATGAAAAACAGCGTATTGCAGATATTAATGAGAAAACACGTGCTGAACAATATACCGCTGGTATATGTAATCGTAAATTTCGTATATATTTCTCTATTGTTAATATATTCCTCTTTCTAGCACTTAATTATGTAGCTTATAAACTTTATCTCACTAAGAAAATAACAGTTGGCAGTCTAGTAAGTATTTTCATTCTCAATTATACTATTCTAGGCTCACTTATGGGTTTATACGAATCCAGCAAAGATTTTATGGCTTTACGCACACATATCGGACTAATTGAACAATTTATTAATGAACTACCAGAATGTGATTCTAGCAAACATAAAAAGAAAATACCACATCCCGAAAAATTAGATATAGTTTTTAAGGATATTGTGTATAAACCAACAACCAGTGAAGTTAAAATTTTAGATAAATTTAATATGAGAATATATCCTGGCCAGAAAATCGCGTTAGTAGGGAGGTCTGGAAACGGGAAATCTACATTGGTAAATTTAATTACTCGTATGAAAAACTTTCAAAGTGGAAACATTTTTATTAATGGAGTCTCAATTAAAGATATTGATATAGATGATCTTCGTAAACAAATAGTTTATATTCCGCAACATCCTAAATTATTTAATCGTTCCCTAGAAGAAAATTTATTATACGGATTACCTAAAGATATTACTATTGAACATATATTTAAATTTATGCGGGACAATGGATTTACTGAAATTGAAAAAAAATTTCGGTCTCGCCTAAAAGAAAAAGTAGGCAAAACGGGGGATCGAACATCTGGCGGTCAACGATCGATAATATTCATGCTTCGGGCGATAATGAAACCATGTAGTATGATTATAGGTGATGAAATTACTCAATCACTCGATGAAGAAAGCACAAAACACGTTACGAAAATGATTGATATATTATCACGAGATAAAACAATATTACTTATCACTCATAATTTGGATATGGCTACAACATTTGACCGTATAATTACTATGGAAAAAGGTAAAATTATAAGTGATGTTAATAAAAAACGAAATTAAATATAATTAGGTCATTTATCGTTTAATATTTCAAAACGATATCCTTTGTATTCTTTACCTGATTTCGCATATTTTAAAACAGTATTAAAAGCTATGTGTTTTTCTTTTGATAATTTTTGAATGCATTTATAAATTTGTTCTTCATTATTATAAATTAATTTTATTTCATATGTTTTTTTAATCATATCATGTTTAGTTTTATAAGCTGATTCAGTATCAAAAACTTCAAATTTATATCCATTTAAAATTTCTCCAGATAATATATATTTTTTAATTTTTTCATAATGTACATTAGTTTTTAAACATGCTTCTTTTATCGTATCATATATTGTTTCGTTATTATTGTAAATTACTTTAATTTTATGTGCTTTTCTTGTTTTAATATTTGTTTTATCAACATTTAATAATTTATTTCTTTTTCTTGTATTTATAGTTTCTTGTTCTTCGTCTAACATTTCAAATAAATATCCGTTATATTCTTTTTTTAATACAATATATTTATAAATTACTTGTTGAGAAATTTTTAGTTCTTTAGATAAAGCACTGATGCCAAAGGCATATATAGTTTCAACACCATCCTTAACATATTTAATTTTCATTATTTTTTTCCTTTTAGTATTAGGATTATCAAACTGAATTTTACGGTTTGCCCACTGAAGGTTAACTAAGCGATTATCAGTATTAATAGAATTTATATGGTCTACCTCATTCATACTTACGTCAGGTTTTGCGATATTAAAACCCATTAGTACTAACCGATAAACTTTAACAGATTTTATATTTTTATTTTCTTTTAATTGTATAGTTGCAATTCCTGAAGTTTTGTTTGGTTTTAACAATGTTCGTTTAAATCCTTTTACACGACCATAATTTGATACTTCATAATTTGTAAATTTATTTATCTCTTCATAAATAGAATCTTTTAACGATTTCCATATTTCATCTTCTAGATTTGTATTATTATAATTACTATCGTTATTGTCATCAACATTATTTCCAGTATTATGTTTTTTCCATTTATAACCTAAGTGAGTATGATTTTTACCATTAATACATTTACGTACAAACGCATAGTTATAACCATCATTTTCAATATCTATAATACTTTTATAAATCTTTATAATTTCATTAGTTTCTTTATCTATTTTTGCTACAGATATAACTTGATTATTTTTATTCAAACGATTTTTCTTTGCACCATGCAAACTATTTTCCTGCGCCGTTACCCATTCCAACATACAAACACGACTATCATCTTTTGCCCCTAAATGATTTACTTGTGGTTTATTGTTTGGATTAGGAATAAAAGCAACAGCTACTACCCTATGTAATCTAAAAGTTTTAGTAATTTTATCCTTTGTTAAACGAATATTTAAATAACCATCTATTGATTTAACACCCGTAGAAATCTTACTACCATTTCTACGTAATCGACCTAGACTACTAACCTCATAATTAGGATAATCCTTAATAACACGCCATTCTTCAGCAACATTTTGCACAGGTTCTACAATTTGTTCAGCCATTATTAATTATTATTATTAATTATCTTTATAAACTAAACTATTCTTTAAATCGAATAATATATTATTAATATATACTCACATAATTATTCTTCTTCAATTTTATTATCGTTTTGGATATTTTGCTTATTTATTTTTTGCTTTTCTCTATATCTTTGATTAGCTTCTTTCCTATATTGTTTATATCTTTCTGGGTCTTCTAATTTCATTTTATCAATATAACGTTTTTGTGTTTCTTGCACTGCATCTTTATTTTGATTATAATAATTTTTATAACTCGGATTAGTAGTGTATTTCTTCAATCTTGTAGTAATATCTTCATTCTCCTTCTTCAAACATTCAATCTCTACTTTTAATCTAGCATTTTCATCTAACAAAGTTTGTAGTTGATTATCCATAATCACACACAATAACTTAATACAGTTATTCTAGCAGTATCTTATAATTTATATGGAATATATATTCAATATACAATCAATTTTATATTAAACTAAATGTTTTTTACTTTTTCATTAGAAACATTCCCAGAATGATAAATCCCAACCCAATATATTGTGTATTACGGTCTAGCCGTTCCCCTAGAAAATAATATGCAGCCAAACTTTCAACTAATCCACTAATACCATCCCACATACCATTAACATATAAGATATTAGAACCAATTAAACTTTTTATTAGGAAAAATATTACACCACCATATAAGCTTATACCTTTACCTAAATCAAGCACATTCCAAGTATGAGTATATTTTTCTATAGAAAAATCACCTAATATCTCCACTAGAGACATTAATGTAATCCATACAATTTGCATATCTATACCAAACATTCTAGAAGTTAGTTATCTTAAATTTTTATTTAATTATTATAATTTACTTATATTTTTGCTACACTAATACGAAAAAAATATATAACTATAACTATAATATATACTATATACTATATACTATATACTATATACTATATACTATGGATGATATTCTGGAGAAGCAATCTAAAACAGATGTTTTAAAATTTAAAAAAGAATTAAATAGTATTGTAAATTTTTCCAAAAAAGACAAAACTAGTTATAAAATAGATAAACACATTGATAATCTTCAAAAAAAAAATATTAAATATAGTAATACTTTTGTTATTGAAAAATCAGCGTGGTACCCTGGTATAAAATATGATAAACTAATTAAAATATTAAAAGAATATGGGTTAAAACAAAGTTCCGATCCTAATGAAAATCATTTATTTGGTATAATAAATTCCAAATTTTATCAAACAGAATTTCTTATATTAAACGGTTTTCAATTTATTGATGTATTTGAAAATAAATATAGTTTATATTTAAATCTGCATTTATTTTTTCCAATCCATTATAATAATACATATCCGCAGTCTTTTTCTCTAAAACCAACTACTACATGGAATGATATTAAAAAAAAGAATAACGTATATATTGCTAGACCGATTGATAGTGGCTGTGGTATAGATATTATTAAAGTTTACGATGAACAAACACTTCAAATGGCTAAAAAATTATTATACAACGACAAATATATAAACGGAATATCTATAACTGAATACATTACCAATCCAATGTTATATGAAGGTCGTAAAATGCATTTACGCGCATATATGTTATTTACTATGATTAATAATCAATTTAATTCTTATTTATTTAAAACTATGAAATTATTCACTGCAAAAGACAAATATAAAAATGAAGATTGGAACAATATTGATATTCATGACACACATTTTAAAAATTCTGGTATCCTATCATCATTCGATTCGAAAATATTCCATAAACTAACTCCAAAAATAACTAATTCTGAAAATGATATTATAACAAATAACATAAAAAACTGTATTTTACATATTTCTAAACTTGCAATATCTAACATATACCAATATTCAGGTTGCAAAAATGCATATGAAATATATGGTATTGATATATTAATTAAAGATGACCTTAGTGTATTTATTATAGAAATAAATGGTAAACTAACAGGTTATAATAGTTCTGAATATTTATATGACGATTATTTCAAATGGATCGCAGATACAGTCATAAAACCCTGTTTATTTCCACACTTAGAAATAGAACAACGCCCAGAAACAACACCTATTTATTCCGCTAAACTATTAAATTATTAATATCAATCAATATCAACTGGTTGATAATGTGGTTCTGGATTATTTGTTTTATAACCTTTATATAATGCAGGTTTTATTGCAATTTCATTTATCCAATCACTATGTTCATAATTATTACGTGATGATAATTTATTAAAATATGCCGTACGATCTATAATAACTTTATATTCGCCATTTTCTTTTATAAATATCATATAAATATGTACGCTACGAAAACCATTAATTTGATTAATATCATTTACTACATGTTTTTTATACATTTTTCCTATAGATTTACAATTTTCTGTTATTAAATTAGATAGTTTATTTATGTCATTATCAGTTATAGGATCTTTTACTAAATTTTTATAATCATCAGGGAATATCATAACTTTAAAAGCATAGTTTTGTATATCAGATAACATATCTAAAAATGTATAATTACCAATTAATATTCCACCTTTATTAATAATATACATTTTCAATTCTTTATTTATATATGTAAATACTAATGTTTTTGTTATTACATAATGCAAATTATCTTTTATTGGTATTATATTAATTTTGTATGTAGAATTATAAACATAATATCCGTATAATAATTGTTTACTTTTGTCATTATAATATTCAATAAATTTATCTTTATTATTGAATAATTTATGAAAATTAGTGCTGTCAGTAGATATATTAAAATTACGCACTGTTAAATATTTTTTATCATCCAATAAATTATATATATCATCTAAATTATCTATTATCTTTGCAAAATTTTGTATCTCCCTAGAATTTGAGCCATAATAATTTATCAAAGCTTTGTATAAAAACACATAATTACATATAATATGATTATTACCTAATTCATTTGTAATATAATTCATTACAAAATTAAATTCATATGGAACACACTTAAATATTGAATATAGTGAATTTTCTATAAAATTATTATAATAAACTAGCATATTGTTCAAACAAAATTTATAAACATTTTGCACCAAATACAATCGTTCTTTAGTTAATAAATTTTCCAAATTTGACATATTACTTGCATTAAAATTATCCAATTGTCTTGTAATAATATATGTTGGATAATAATTATTAACGTCAAATGAACTCGATTTTATATACCTCTTAATAAAAACATTAATAATATCATTATTTAAATTTATATGATGACCATTATATTCAAAACCTAAATTTTTATATTTATCTACACCTGTTAATACATATTCTATAATTGGTTTATATTTAATTATACTATCCATATTATTTATTTGTACTTGCAAAATTTGAAGCAATATAATCATAAAACTCTTATTTTGCAAACTATTCATACTAATAAACATATTAAATAATTTATTCAACATATTTTTAGTAATTATATCATTTTCCCGCTCATTATGTAATACACTATAATAAAACAAATAACTATCCACATCTGCTTTACTTTTGAACTCTGTCCATAATTTACCAATCATATTTTTACGGAAATCAACCGTTAAATTTTTAAATAATGCAATTCCTAATAATTTATCACCCTCTAAAATAAAAAATGTATTCATTTCCTTTTTTAATGTATTTAATATTTGTGGAGTCCAATACCCTAAAATAGGTATTTGTTCAGCTTTTTTCATATCAATAATTATTCTAGTATATCTTATAATTCTGAATTTGGTAATTTATCTAATCTTACAAACCTAACACCACTTTTTAATATATACCCACTTTTTTGAGATTCATATTTTCTATTCAATCTAGAATTCTTTTTTGAATGTTTTTTTGAATGTTTTACTACATTTTTTTTATATTTACTATGCTTATTTTTGTTAAGCTTCCTTGTTATTTTAGCCATTATCTGATTATTTACAATATTATATTATATTATTATTCAATGAGAAATAATTATTATGCTATAATACTCCAAGGATATCAGCTTCCAGAATAAATTTTAACTTTTTCATATTGTTTAACATAAAAATTGATTTTTCTTATCCTATTACAATCAAGTACTATCATCCTACAAGCAAATCGCCAATTTACAATGGACACTTTTGCCAACTACCAGAATACAATCCTAGAACAATGGAATAATTACGGAATGCATAAACTATTTGATATTAATACCTCTAACCAAAACCAAAAGCAAAAGCCAGTATTTAACTTCATTGCTGGACCACCTTTTTGCTCTGGCAAACTACATATGGGCCACTGTGCCATTGAAACCATCAAAAGCACCATCCTAAATTACAAAGCTATGCAAGGATACCAATGCACCAACAAATTGGGTTATGATTGCCACGGTTTGCCCATTGAAAGTATTGCCAATCGTGAGTTGAATATTACCACCACACAAGACCTAGAACGTATCGGCATTGCTAATTTTAACCAATTCTGTAAAGATACTATTAAACAATGCGAACGTGATTGGGAACCAGTATATAACAAACTAGGTCGATGGGCTGATTTTACCAATGTATATAAAACTATTGATACGCCATTTATGGAAAGCGTATGGTGGGCTTTTGCTGAACTTTACAAGAAAAATCTTATTTATCGTGGATACAAAATCACACCATATTCATATGCCCTTCAATCCCCCCTATCTAATTTTGAAGCATCTCAGAATTACAAAGAAGTAGATTGCCGTTCTATTTATGTCCGTTTTGAAGTTCTCCCAGAATACCAACACAATTCCAACCCAACATATCTAGTTGCATGGACCACCACACCTTGGACATTACCCGCTAACATTGCCCTATGTGTTAATCCTGATTTGGATTATGAATATATGGAAGACAATTCTACTACACCATCTACTGTATACATTCTAGGCAAAGACAAACATAAACAATCCGGTTTGAAAAATTCTTCCACACCTATCAAAACAGTTAAAGGTCGCGAACTTATCGGTATTAAATACAAACCTATGTACCCAACCTATACTACAACCACCACCACCAATACATCTAATGGAATCCAGAACCAGAAGGCTTTTACTGTAGTTGCAGATGGATATGTTAAAGATGGCACAACAACTGGAACTAATATCGTCCATCTTGCCCCCGTATTCGGTGAAGACGATTATCGCGTTTGCAAAGCCCAAAATATTATTACTGATGAACTAGTTCAATCACTAATTCCTATTGACGATAATTGTAATTATTTGCCGATGGTCGCACAATATGCCGGGATGCTAGTATTTAATGCAGAATCATTAATCATTAAAGAATTGAAGGCAAGCAATACCCTTATTAAAATCCAACAAATTCGACATGAATATCCATATTGCTATCGAACAGATACACCCCTAGTATATCGCACCTATAATTCTTTCTATGTTAATATTCAACCTATTAAAGCCAGAATGCTAGAACTTAATACCCAGATTGCGTGGTATCCAGAAAATGCCGGTACTAAGCGATTTAATATGTGGCTAGAAGATGCTCGGGATTGGTGTATTTCCCGGTCGCGTTATTTCGGAACACCTATTCCAGTATGGTTGTCAGAAGACGGAACTGACATGATGGTTATTAGTTCTATTCAAGAATTAGAAAATCTTTCTGGACTAGTATTGAATGATATCCATCCAGAATATGTTAATGACATTATTATTACTAATCCTGCAAATGGAAAAACATATCGCCGAATTCCAGATGTATTTGACTGTTGGTTTGAAAGCGGTTCTGTACCATTTGCCCAACATCATTATCCTTTTGAAAACAAGGCAACACTAGATGAACAGATTAAAACTAATGCTACATTTGCTGATTTTATTGCAGAAGGTGTTGACCAAACTCGTGGATGGTTCTATACTTTGCTAGTACTTTCTACTGCATTGTTTGATATTAAGCCATCGAATAATATTATGTCAGTAGGTCATATTCTAGATGAACATCGAAAGAAAATTTCTAAGAAAAACAAGAATTATATTGATCCGCCTATTCTAATTGATAACTATGGTGCAGATGCTATTCGAATTTATCTATTGCAATCCGCTATTACTACTGGTGATACACTCGCCTTTAAAGAAGATGATATCAAAATTATCAACAAAGATTTTATTCAATTCAAGAATTGTGTTGATTTCCTAATGGAACATATTACTAATCAAAAACATCAAAACATCACATTCGATATTCTAGCATATCAACGTACTACTAACCCTATGGATAAATGGATTATTCAACACATTAATAACATCACTACACAAGCATCCAATTATCTAGAAACATATCAAATTGCGAAAGCCACACACATTGTTCTAGACACTATTGACGATATTTGTAATTGGTATGTCAAATTTAATCGCGACCGTTTGAAAGGGAAAATCACTGATGATGAATGGATTATTTCCACATCAGTCTTGTATCAAGTTATCCGCCGATATATTATTCTACTAGCACCAATGGCACCATTCATTACACAAACTATTTATAATCAATTGGCAACCCTATCCCTATCCAAAGAACAACTGGAATTTGTTCATATGGAAAACTATAATATTCCTATTCTTATTCCTACAACTAATATTCTAGATGATACAACAAATTACATTGAAACATTTGATTTGTTGAAACGGGTATCTAAATTGGTACGGTCTGCTAGAATGAATACCAAAACCCATACTAGTTCCAAAACACCTATTAAAGCGTGTGAAATCTGTATGGATTCACCTATTATGCTTGAACAGATTGCTAGTTGTATTGATTTGATTCAATCGGAACTCAATGTTATTGATATTCAATATTCAATGCTGACAGGTAATATGCGGTATAAGATGGTACCTAATCGGGCAACACTAGGTAAAAAATATAAGAAGCAAGCAACTGCGATTTATAAGCAGATGGAAATTATTCAAAGTGATACTAATACTAGCACTACTACGTTGAATATTTCAGTTGGTAATGAAGTGTATAGTATTCTGGAAGATGAGTTTTCTTATGAACCAGTTTTTGGAGAGAATGATATTTTTGATACTAATATTTTGGTAAAGATTGATTTTACATATGATGATACTATTGAAAAGCTGGCACATCTAAAACGGTTTGTGTCAGATATTCAACAAACACGGAAACATATGGGATTGAAGCCGTGGAATAAGATTGAAATTCATACATTCCAAGATGACTTTGAAATTGTTTCCCAGAATGTAGAGTATATTGAAAAACGTTTGGAATATCCTGTTATCCCTAATTCAGAATTAGTTTGTTGCCTAGAAGATGTAAAATGCTATTGGCCAGATAAAGATGAAAATAAAAAAATTAATTATGTAGTTAATGTTCTTGTGAATGATCTTGTAAATGATGAATAAGTGATTAAAAATCCAATTCTATAATTTCTTGTTTATCAGGTTCATTATTTTTAGTAATATTATTTTTATTGTCTAAATATTGTTGAATTGTTTTACTATGTTTAATATTGTATATATTTATACGTTCTTTATTCACTTGTATTCGGTCATATTCAAATTCATATCCAAACATATTGAATAAATTTTTAATTTTTTTAATAATTTGATTATTTGATAATGATTGTTCAGCAATCTCTGATAATAATGATTTTTTATTAATTTTTTTAGTAGCATTACTTTTAGTCATATTACCAAACAAAATATTATATTCTGTTGTATTTAATAATTTAGATAATAATTCATAATTAATTTTTGAATTCAAGATATATTGTTCTTTCAAATCTATTTTCAAAATCTTTATAATTTCATATAAATATTTAGATTTTTTATTAAATTCTTCTATATCAAAATCTATTCCGATATCTATGTACGGAGATATTTCAAATATATCTATTAAATTATGTATTTGTAAATAATTTTTAACTATATGTATTTTGTTATAAAAATAATTTGCAAATATATTTTGTGGTATATTAATCGGCAATCCAAAATAATGAAAATATATTGATTTTTCAAAATTTAGTTTATCTTGTGTTGTTGCACATCCATTTTGAAGTCTTTTACCAACAATATACATATTATCCCAATTATTGCGAATATCTATTCCCAATAATAATTCATTATCTTCTTCTGTTATAATTTGTTTTTTATATATTTCTTTGAATACGTTATTATCATCTTTCTTTTTATTATTATAATTTGTTATTGTTAATGGTTTAACTTTTAATAAATATGAATCATAAATTATTTGTGTTTTATTGATATTAGTTAATTTTAATCCATATTTTTGCACATTTTCTAACATTTTTTTGGTTTCATCTTGATATTGAGTTTTTGTAATATCAATTAGATTAATAGTATGGCCTTTGCGATCTGCATACCATTTAAAAATATCTAACCAATATACTTTGTGATCTTGCTCCCATTTATTCCACAATTTTATATAACTTAAACCACTAACTTGTTCGTCATCATACATTATTTTATAATATTCTTCAAATTCTTTTACATCAAATAAACCATTAAATTTAATATCAAAACTAGATAATAATACATTAATTATATTATTTTTTGGATTTCTTATTCTTGCTAACATTTGAAAATAATCTCTAGGACAAACGGAACCTTCACATATATAACCATAAATATTATCAAAATGATAAGTATCAATATTTACACCAACGCTAATTGTAGGTGAATAAATAAAACAATCTATTTCTTTTACAATTTTATTAATATTTCGCAATTCTTTTTTTTCTTTATCAGGTGAATTTCCATAAATTACTTTACATTTATATTTGCTAGATAACATTGTATATATTTTTAAAGCTTCTGTAGATGACATACATACTATAACAATTTTTTTACCTGTTTCCAAATCATTAATAAATTTATTATATTGACCTGTTATGCAATATGTAAGATTAATAATATATTTTATTCCAGATACTTTATTCAATAAAGGCATTCTAAATTCTTCATTATCATTTTTAATATATTTATTAAACCAAAATATCTCTCTATTTGATATATCACCATCTAAATAATAACATTCTTTACTTGATTTTATTATTTTTTTAAAAATTTGATAATTCAATTCCGGATTATTCATTTCTTTATAACTAAAATGACTTAATAAACTACATATTTCATCACATATTACAATATCATAATCACATATACTATAATGCTCAGTATTCATTACTATTTTTTCAATACTATCAATTGAAATAATAACTTTATCTATTGTCCATCTAATATCATCTGTTAAGTAATTAGAGAATCCTAATTCTTTGTAATCTTCCATTAAACTATTTGCTAATGATTGGCGCATTGTAAAAAATATTATACGTTTATCACTATTATGTTGAATATGTTTTGTAATAAATGTTGTTTTACCAGTCCCTAACCCTGATTTAATAAAGCGATATCTAGTATTACCAAAATATTCTATTACTTGATTATAATTTATATATTGCGAAATATTTCCTTTATCGTCTTTGAATTCTATTTCTTGAAATTCAAATTTTGGTTCATCATATTTATGAAAATATTGATTATATAATTTTTCATTATCTTCTTTTGCCATTTTCCATAATGATGCAAAATTAAAATCTTCTAATATCTTCATATTAGCAAAAGATTTATTAATTTCATCATAACTAACACTACTATATTGACCAATAGCACTACGTTTCCAAAATTTATGTATAACTTCATCATTATTATTTCCATTTGCTACTTGTTTTAATAATTGTCCCCATCCATCATCTAATTTTTTTGTAAAGCGTTTATTATCTAAACATTCTAGCAATTTTAACATTTTATTTGTATTTATTCTATTTATTTCTAATTTTAATCCTTTAGATTGTATTATTTTATTAGTATTTATATTTTTATTTACTGTGCTAGTGCTATTATCACTAGTATTATCACTAGTATTATCACTAGTACTATCACTAGTATTATTTGTTAAATCTTGCGCATCTGTTATATTGATTATATTGTTTTTTGTTATTTTTGAGGATTTACTAAATCCGGATTTGTTAGATATAAAATTATCAATTAGTTTTATTATAAATATAGTCTGTTGTTCATTCGGTATGCAAAAACCTAATTCATTATTTAACATTGTGCGGGGTTTATGGGTTTTATTACATTTTTTACAATTTGTAATTGATGGGGGTAATACAACATTATTACAGTATAATATTTCTAATTCTTCTATTTTACATTTATTCTTATTTATCTTTTTCACTTCTTCTATTTTCTGTCTTAATTCTTTATTAGTAGTACTATCTATTATTACACCATAATTACCACACGTAGAACCTGAAAAAAAACCTATTTTGTTATTGGTATCTAATTCTGAATATTGTTCAAATAACTTTTTAGTTGGTTCATTTACTCCATTTTTACTAACTATATCAAAATCTAAGATTTCTATATATTTATTACTTGCATATTGATAACCCGATAGAAAACCAAAATTATCATTATCTTTTATTTGCCTTGTATATTTTGTAAAATTCTTTAAGTCCTGCCATCCAGATATACCTGTAATATTCTTACCTATTCTTTGTATTGGTAATTTATCTTTTACTAGATAAAGATTTAATCCTTGAGATTTTAAATAGTTTTGCATTTTTAGAATAAAAATATTTACAAAATATTGTTTTAGTTCTTTTATATTATTAATAATATTGAAGATATTTTTAAATGACGATATTTTTAAAAATAATGATTTCCTGTAAAATGATTTTGACTGAAATATACTATATAAACGGGTTCTAGTTGCATGTCGCCCTTTTTAGAAAACCGTAGTATATATACAGTAAAAAAACATAGTACGGCATTTACAATACACACCTCTTTTCAAATATAATCAACCCATAAATAATAACCTCTGTAATAGCATTATGAGTGTATTTATGTTTAATACTGTTGTAAAATGCGTATCGCCCTTTTTAGAAATGAAGATATCTATAAAAATAAATACTAAATATATTAATATCTAAAAAAATAATTTTGATGTTTTTTAATATAAAAAAAATAAGCATTAAAAATAATAATACAAGATGGATATGAATACAAACACAAATACAGAAAATAATTTTAACATATCTATAGATAAAAAAGATTATTTTAAAAAATATTATCAAAATCATCAGTTAGATTTATGTTCTAAAGCAAAAGAATACTATACTAATAATATTGATAAACGAAAGGTTCAAATGATTAATTACAATAATAAACACAAAGATAAGTTCTATGAACAAAAAGCAGAAAAGCATCAATGTGAATGTGGTTGTGAAATAACCTATGGAAATAAATCTAGACATTTACAGAGTAAAAAACACATAACAATTATTAATAATAAAAGTCAAAATATAAATTAACATATACATGTCAAACTCCCTTTAATTGATTTTCTAAATCTGCAATTTTACGTTCATATTCAAATATTTTTTCATATAATTGTGTTTTTGTAAATTTAATATATGGATTTACTTGATGTTTTTCTGCTTTCTTTCGTTGATGATATTGTTTATTGTATTCTTTCATTTTTTCTGCATTTTTAGCCCTATAGCGTTTAACAGCATTTAGTGTATAAGTATCAGTTTTTAATACTTTTTCATTTTCATTATCGTTATTAGCAACAATTTCATCAACAATTTCATTATTATTGGCAATTTGTTCTGTCATGTTTGATGTATATCTTGTATGAAAACAGTATAGTTTATATTGTTTTATTCTAGAATGATATATAAATTTCAATTTTTTAAAAAACAAAAACACAAAAGTTTAATCTTAATCTCTAAACGATTATAAATTTAGAGTATAGGTAAATTATCATAAAAAGTATATATTACCGTCCTACCGGTAGGACAACAAAATCGTTTAGAGATTAAACTTAGAATACAAAGATTATTCATTAATATATTCTTTGTATAATTCTTTATCAACATCATTATATTTATTTACAAACCATTTTGGTATTTTTTGTTCATATACTCTAGAAATGATATAATAAAGATTACAATGTTTTGGTAAGCCAGTTAATAGTCCTGCTATTGTAAAATGTGTAAAGTGTTTATCATTAAATAAATTGATATCAAGTGCTTTTGATAAATCTATAATAACTTCAAATAAATTCATACCGTTATGATTTATGTTTTGGTGGGGGTCTAAGCCCCCATGTCCCCCTTATTGGTCTGCGACGCGAGGGCTTCAGCCCCTCGCGCTCCCTTGATTTATAAATATAGGAGGTGGCACGGAGGAACCTATGGTTCCTTCGACCAAACCGCTTAGCTAGCTAAAGCTAGCATTTTGCAATTATCATATTACTATAAAAAATAGATATGCCAGAATGAGTTAGTGGTTGTCTGGTGATTTATATATTAGTTTTAATTATATAAGTCGTCAAGCACCATTAAATGGTTGCCGATGGCATAAGTTAATGTAATATGACGATACAAACTTTTAATTGTAATTGTATTCTAGCAGATAGTAAATTATCATATTACTATAAAAAATAGATATGCCAGAATGAGTTAGTGGTGGTCTGATTATAGTTTTCAATATTTGGAATATAGATAATTTCTGTCATTTCTGTAATTTCATAAATTGATAAATTGATATTATAAAATAATTATTTCAATTTTTCCAAAAACTAATACTTTATCATAAACTAATTTAATAATGTTTAATCTCTAAACGATTATAAATTTAGAGTATAGGTAAATTATCATAAAAAGTATAGATTACCGTCCTACCGGTAGGACAAAAAAATCGTTTAGAGATTAATTTATATAACTTTGTAAAATACATTTTTTAATTTACACCTTTAGACATTTAAAATGCCTATTTTAAATTGCAAATAAAAATAACTTAAAGATATTCTATTCAGTAAAGAATAGGATATATTTTAACTGTTTTATATATCTTCTTAATCCTCATGGATTAATAAAATAACATTAGATATTCTTCTACAAGTAGTTATATACGCCTTTCTAATTTATAATAGTTTAACCTTGCATATTTCTGTGCAGCAAACCTAGTATTAGGTATGATAGGTTACTAGTATGATTTTTAAGGATTTTTATATATCTATTTTAGTATGGTAATATTGGGAGTTTCGAAAACTTAATAGTCCAATGTTAAAATGCTTAGTGGAAGAATAAATAAAAACAGGGTTAACTAATTACTGGCATTAGGCTATCGTACAGTCCTATGGTAAAAGCCAGTAGATATGTTGTTTTTACTAAGCTTCAATGCTAAACCTTTATTAAAATACCGTTTATAATCGGCATTTTAAATGTATAAAGGTGTAAAAAATATTAGAGTATTAGAAATATAGTATATCAAAAAATGGATTATTTAAATATAAACCCATTAATTTATGAAGGAATATATTTACTGCAGGAAGAAAGATTTATAGAAACTAATAAAAATATTTATAAAATTGGTAGAAGTAAAACTATTTATACTAGAGTATCGAACTATGAAAATGGAAGTATTGTTTATTTAATGGTTGGATGCGCTAACTCAGAATCAATTGAAACTGAATTAATAAAGATTTTTAATAATGATTTCAAATTGGCTAAATATTATGGTAATGAGTATTTTATTGGTGATTTAGAAGCAATGAAAGATACAATTATTGAATATATTAAAACTGTAGAAACTGATACAATTAAACTAATCGATATGGAAATCAAAATAGAAAAAGTTGATAAAATAACAGAATTACCAATACCAAAATATAAACAAGAACTATATATCAAAGCAAAACTAACTACATTAAACTTTATTAATAATGTATGGACAGAATATATAGAAGATGATAATGTTGAAAATGAATTTGAAGATTGTATTGAAGAAATTAAACAACCACAACCAATTATTGATAATACAAATATAGTTAATAATTATACTATCAATAATAATAACGGAGTTGGTAATATTGTTATTAATACTCCTGCAAATACTCCTGTAAATACTTCTAAAAATAATAGAGAGTGCACTTGTGGTAAAGTATTTGATATGCCATATTTATTAAAACGCCATCAAAATAGTAAACTAGGATGTTTTCCTATATTAAAAACAAATCCAATACCAATATTACATATCAATGAACAAGAGCAAATAAAGGTTGCAAAAGAATTTTTTTGTAAATTTTGCAATCGTAAATTAGCTACTAAGTTTAGTATGATACGTCATTATGATACTTGTAGTAAAAATGAAGATAATATAAAAAAAAGTGATATTGCAAATAATAAGAACATCAATAATACGAGTTTTAGAGATTTATTTGAAAGTATTGTAAATTCTGTAAGTAATACTCAAGGTGAATGGGATATTAAATTGGGTGATTTATCAATAAAATATTCACCTAACATATAACTATCGAATTATATTCATAAAAATTCTATTCAATCATTTACTAAATAATTACTAGAAATCTTGATATCCAAATATCCAAATATCCAAATATCCAAGACTAAGAATTTTAAAAAATATCCTAGTAGCTTAATGAATGCAAATGACAATGCTAAGTATTTAATTAATATAATTGTTAATAATGTTTAATTTATATAACTTTGTAAAATATATCAATATATATCTTTATTATTTTTTGTAATTTATACTTATAATTTAGTAATTTACTAAATTTCATACATCTAGTAGTATTAGTCATTCATACCTTAAAAATAATAGGTGTTTCAAAATTTCTGAAGTAATTACTTGACGCTCTCTCCCCTCTTGCCAGATCTTGTACATATTGTGTACACATTATTCAATTCGTGTATTAAGTCCACTCATATGTACATACTCCCACTGACTCTCCTCCACAATGTACAGTGTGTATTCATGTGTGTATCAAGTACAACAACATGAACATTACTCATTATATTTATAATCACACCGAAATCACAATGTACATACAAGTTATAATGTACATATAAAAATAATACTATTAATTAAAACAATATAAAAATAATTATATTTCCATATAATAATATATTACGCCTATTTGTCTCAACTTAATTATCATTTACACAATGTCGGATAGAATATGTCCTTGTGGTAAATCATTTGATAGGCCATCATTGTTAAAACGCCACCAGAATAGTAAGCTAGGATGTATTCCTTATTTAATGTCGTTAAGATCAGCGCTTCCCGTAATTCACACAGAACATAAAGAAGAGGAGAGAGAGAGCGCTAAGGTAGCCAAGGATTTTTTTTGTAAATTTTGTAATAAAAAATTAGCAAATAAGTTTAGTATGGAACGTCATCATACTACTTGTAGTAAGAATGAAGATAATAAAATAAAAAGTGATGTTGTAGATATAACTAATAATATTGTTAATAATAATAATTTTAGAGATTTACTTTTAGATATTATTAAATCTGGTAATTTAGATCAATTTGAAATGGATATAATAACAGGAAAATTAAAGTTTACTTGTTTACATAATAGTGATATATTATCACTTCAACAAGCACACACAAATCCTATACCATCATCTACTAGTTTAATTGCTAGAAATCTTACTATACCAGAATTAGAATTTAATGATGATACTAATACTATTACAGTACCATATAATAATAATATTCAAAGTAATGTAGGAAATACAAGTAATACAAGTAATATAAGTAATACATATGCGCCTAGTGTTAAAGGAATTATTACTAATGCTAATAATTCTAATAATGCGACAATAAATAATATAACAAATAATATAACAAATAATAATGAATTGGGTAGTAAGGTACCATTTGTATATCCATTTGGTTATGAAAATATTAGTTTTTTGACAGAAACAGAAGTAATAGATATATTAAAGAGTGATGATGGTGCAGTATTAGTTTTGGATAAGATATATTCCCAGATTGAGAATAATAACTTTATGAAAGCAAATAAAAAGGATAAGCATATGATGTATATAAACTCGCCAGACAATATCACATATTGTAGTGATAAGGAATTTATTAATAAATTGTTTGAACAAAGTAAGTTATTATTAAAACGTGTATATTTTCAATATTATGAACGTTTAACTCCAAAATATCAACATATAGTATTACAAAACATTCAGCAAGTAAATGATATATTAGATACTAAGCCGTATTCAATTGGTGAAAAATATACATATATAGTGGCAAAGAAAGCTAATAATACAGAGGAAAAGAAAACATTTAATGAAATTAAAAAGGGTATAGATGCAAAGGATAAACTTACTATAAAAGAAAATACAAAGGCATTCAATAAATCATCATCTCAAATAATGTCATTAAATGAAGAATTATCCAACTCAAAATTAAATATGGAAGAAATAAATAAAATATGGGAACAATTACATACAGATGAAACAGTATCTTATGAAGAATTTGCGAATGACTTAGCATTACATCGATTTGAAGACACTCCACGTTATAAATTAATTCAAACATTAATCAAGAAAGAAATAGAATATAAATACAAACAAAATTATAAGCTCGGAGATTTATATAAGTTTTATGATTATATAAAACTCCGAATGGATGGTGAGATAGAGCATATTAAACAATCATTTCCTGATATTTCAGAAGAATATATGGAAGAAATAAAAAATTTATTAATAACAAAACCTTTTGAAAATGCACAAATTGATTTACTAGGATTACAAAGATTATTACCACCACAAAAAACTGATATAGTAAGAATATAAACTTATTTAGAAATTATAATCAATAACGCGTTGACCACAATCGCTAAAGCCAGCACGTTGTTTACCTATTCGTGTTTTGAATAAATACCATTTTTCTTTTTGTAATTTTTTCCAATATTGGTCGCAACAATATATCCAATCTTGTCCTGTTTCTTGATACATCTGAACCCCATGTTCCCAACATTGTATAAGTTCATCAAAATACTTACTATTTACTAGATATCCTGCACAGGTTTGTACATCTGTGGTACTATCTAACAATGCATTCTCTCTGACTTCAAATCGATTCATTGCATTCTCTCTGACTTCAAATCGATTCATTGCATTCTCTCTGACTTCAAATCGATTCATTGCATTCTCTCTGACTTCAAATCGATTCATTGCATTATATGCTAGCATAATTACTTTAAAATCTAGACCGTTGTCTACTTGTTGAAATAATGCATTAATGTTTTCAGCGAATATTTCTTTGCTAACTAGAAATTTGAAATCATCTTCAAATACTATTATGTATTTAGCACAATTCGCCTTTGCACGCTTAATTACTTCCAAATGGGAGATAGAACATCCGAATAAGCCTTGATTATGTTTAATGGCTGGAAACCGTTCTACACGATGTTCTAGAATAGTACCTCCAAAATGAGATGCAAATTCTTGTTCAATTTCAGCTTTACGGTCGGTTCGGTGGTCTAAATTGATATAGTAAATTTTATCTATATTTTCCATTGTTGTTGTTATTGTTGTTGTTGTTGTCAGTTTATTCTAGCATATGCTAGAATATAATGTTTAAGTTCTAATTCTAGTTCTAGTTCAAATTAGAAATCTAATCACGAAATAATAATTTGTCGATTGTGGTACGAACACAAAACAATCGGTGTAATATTATACCGGCTAAGAAACATAATGCAATTACTAGCCATATTGATATGTAATGGATATTTAGTAAGCGTTCTAGAATAAGTTGATGTATTGCTATGGCAAGTAATATGGTTGATAGAACATCAAATATAGCAATGTTGAATATGCGGATACTATGAGCACCTTCTCCAGGAACACCGAATATGTTTTTATATTTACATAAACCTGAATCTTTTTCTTGGGTCATCATTCTGGGAGATACTCTAGAATACTGTCTTATAAAAATATGTTATAAAAATATCTTGAAAAAATTGAAATTTATAATCATATAATAACATAGATTATTCAATATTCATTAAACAATAAAATAGATGGCTATGGCTACAACAACTAATTATGGAGTGCATAAGTCATGGTTTCCGTTATTTGAAAAATGGCAAGTACAGATAGATAGTATTCTGGAGGATGTATATTCTAGCAAAAGTAATATTAAAACATTTCCGCTAAAAGAAATGGTATTCAAAGCATTTGAAATAGATGTGGCAGATATATCAATAGTTATTGTAGGTCAAGATTGTTATCATGGAGTAGGACAGGCAATGGGATTATGTTTTTCAATATCAGGCGATGTTAAAATTCCACCGTCATTGGTTAATATTTTTAAGGAATTAAATAATGAGTTCCCAGAAAGGAACTATAATTTCAAGCATGGTGATTTAACAGAATGGATGGTTAGAGAAAATATGTTTTTACTAAATAGTGCTTTAACTGTTAAACAATCGGCGCCACTTAGCCATATTAAGAAATGGGAAAAATTTACTGATGCTGTAATCCAGTTTATTATTAAACATAATGCAAATTGTGTGTTCCTATTATTAGGTAATTATGCTAAAGAGAAATCAAAATTGCTAGGGGTAGAGAATGAAGGTCGATGTATTAAAGGTGTTCATCCTTCTCCATTAAGTGCCCATAATGGATTCTTTAATTCTGGCGTATTTAAGAATATTGAAATCAAATTGGGGAAAATGATTGATTGGCAGAATTAGGAATAATTTGATAAAAAAGGAAAAAATTATTTTTTAAACTAAAATTGAAATATGGTTTTGCTTTTTAATAAAATTATCTATCCTTGGTCTTCCTTTGGCTTGCAATGTCGGAAGAAATTAACAACTTGCGTTTAACGTGGGAAGAAACTGACAACCCACAATTGGGCAGAAACGTGTTGCGAGGGGCACGTGTGAAGGAAGTTATGGTCAAGTGTGGCGACAACTACAACAAGATCCAGGATATGGGAGTCAAGCCGTTCCTACTGGATGCCCTCGGCGTCTTCCTGTGGACCCTGTACCCATCACTTTGCCGTTTTCACTTTGAAATGGGTTTCAACTCATGTGAGCACAACGTGGAGAAGGGTTTCTACATTGTCAAGGTGCCCAACGATACCATCTTCGAGGCACACAAGGTAGAACCAACTAGCTACTTTGTGGTTCGGGCACACATTGAGACCCATCTGAAGCCAAACAAGTTCGGCGATCTGGAGATCATCCTGGATATCAAGTTCATCGAGGAGAACGGCGAGGAAGTGTGCTTTCGTATCTTCTAGTAGCTTTCCCCGAACCAATTTTTTTTTATGAAAATAACAAAATAGAAAAGTAGAAAAAGTAGAAAAAGTAGAAAAAGTAAACAAAAATTGATTCATTTTTGAGAATAATATAATATTATTTATCAAAGATGGAGCTTTTGCCGCGTTTGGAGCGTTTGATCATCTTTGAACGCTACGGTATGCTAAACCGAATGGGTGACGGCTTCGTTGTCCCACCCAACCGCAGTGCCTGGTCCATGGACATGCTCTACGCAAACTGGCAACAGTGCGGCTTTCTGAAGACCCTCCGTGAGATGGGGCGTATCGAGGTGTCCAATGCGGGCGCCCCCTACGTCGACTTCGCACTGGTGAACAAGAACCGCCACGAAGTCCTGGCTCTGTCCTGTTTTCTGGACTCGCGTTATGCCGGCGAACCGGATCGCAAAGTCCTGATTACGGCGCCTCATTCGAGTGGCAATGGCAGTTTCGCAGCAACGTTCTCGTCGGGCAATGGCATTGTCATGTACACTACAGAAGACGGAATCAATGTGTTGTTCCGTTTTGACTCCGCCCGCGCTTCGCAAATCTAGATGTTGCAGTCGCAATTATTTTTTATTTTTATATAAAAATAAAAATAAAAATAAAAATAAAAAATTGAAAGTATATAAGATATAAGATATGAGATATAATGATTAATTATTATTGTGTTGATGAATATGGATATTCCTAAAATTAGCGTGTATTCTCGTTATGGTTTTTGCGACCGTATGGGAGATGGTTTTGTTGACCCACCTAATCGATATGAATGGTCATTTGACAAATTATATCAAGATTGGAATTCACATGGGTTTTTCAATGAATTGCGTAAGCAAGGATATATTACAGTATCTTATGCAGGTAATCCATTTATTGACTATGTACCATCTGCAGAAAACAATAATCGTCATCAAGTTCTGACTCTAGCGTTATTCCTAGATACAAACTATTATAAGAATAATGTTCCCGTTATTATAACATCTCCACATGAAAGTGGTGATGGTAATTTCGTTGTTAAATATCAACGAGTGTCAGATAATGAAATTATGTATACCACACAATCATATAATATTGTACGGTTCCATTTTGATTCATACAATCCTTCACAAATCTAGATAATTAGCTTTCCATATCTTTGAAAATCTATATTTTTTTAATTAAATTTTGTCTTCTATCCTTTAACCGACTATAGGTGTTTGAGATGATTTTGAAAAAATCAGCTTAAAACACCTAAGTATTAACTTAAATTACGTTATCGCTTGGACACCTATATGTGTCTAAGGGATACCATGGACTTTATCCATATCAGTTGCAGGTAATACATACATTGGATAAGGATAGGGATAACCACCAGAAAGAGCCCAATAATAGGCTTTATGTGCATCATATGCAGTGTTGGGATTTGCGAATGCAAAACCATTATTACCAGCAACTTTATTATTGGTATTTGTATTGGTATTCTTAACAGATACATTCTTGTTAGTGGGGGTTGGATTTAATGGTGTTTGTGGAAAATAGTTATAGATAGGAAAACTAACTGGATTGCCAGTGTATAATGGTGAGTTAAACGTGGTTATATTACCTTGTGTAATAGGTGGTTGTAATTGTTTAGAAGCGTAATCGTTATTAGGAACCCATCCCATGCCGTAGTATACTGGGCGGGAAGTTTCTAGTTGAATAAGAGCACCTAAATCGGAAAATTTGCTTTTGATGTAAGGGTCATTATAAAGTATTGAAAATAGTAATACTACCGCAACAAAACCTATTAAAGTAGGTAAAATCAAACCAGTTAATGCCATATTTATTCTAATGTAATTCAAGAATACTTATATATAAGTAATAAAATAATACGAATTAAATAATACAAATTAAATAATACGAATTAAATAATACGAATTAAATAACAAAAAATAACAAAAATAATAATTATATTCGAAAAATTGAAAAATAATTATTTAATAATTTATATCATTAATTCTTTCATTAGGAATTTGATTGAAATGTCAAATCAACCGAATAAGCGTGGTCGAGGGCGTCCTCCAAAGAACACACCTACACAAACACCTACAAGCCAAAATGATATTCCACTCCGTTTTGCACCTCCATTGCATATTCAAGACAATCCAAAAGAAACTGATGATATCGCAGCAATTATGCAACAGATTCACGATAATGAAATTGCTATGGCGATTGATGAGTCAATTGCATCTAATATTGCAATTGCAGGAGAGCATTTTCAAGAAGATGCCGACCTAGAACGTATTTTGCATCAAATTCAACAACAAGAAAAAGCTGATGCGGAATTAGCTAGACAATTGGCAGAAGAAGCAAATCCACCACCTAATCAGGGTGCACAAGGAGATGATATGGATGATGTTTTGGAACAGATTAGAAAGATGGAGGCACAAGAAATGTTGAAGAAGAATGGTAATGCTTATGATAAACCACTTAATGTGGATAGACTAATGCGTCAACAAGATATAGAAGATGAAGAAATTCGTAAGAATGCTAATTGGCGAGCTGAAAAACTACAACAAGATTGGGAATATGTAGAAGCCCTACGTCATGAAACTATGCGTCTAGAAGCTTTGAAAAAGCTACAAACACCAGCACCAGTACCAGCACCAGCACCAGCACCAGCACCAGCACCAGCACC
>Ga0214921_10002486_pt1 | contig 29855 bp, 26 predicted proteins | sample LL1505_MetaG_FD_177992 | JGI IMG/M metagenome (GOLD analysis project Ga0214921, IMG submission 177992) | Freshwater microbial communities from Lake Lanier, Atlanta, Georgia, United States - LL-1505 | ecosystem: Environmental > Aquatic > Freshwater > Lake | place: USA: Georgia | collected...
ACCATCGAGGTAATCGTTCAGGCCGATATTGGCCACCATGTTGTCAAGGGGAACCAAATAGCCCTTGCGCGCAAATTGCATGCGCTCCTCGGCCAGAATTTTGAACACCTCGGGCATGGTCTTGGCGTTCATAGAGGCAGTTACTTTTTGCAAACGCCCGTCGGTGCTCACCGATTCCATGTCAATTTTGATGTTTGGATTGAGTTTTTCAAAATCAGCGATGGCTTGCTTAAAAAACGCCATGCTCGGAGGGTCGGTTTCATTGTGCAGAAAACGAACTACCTTCACTCCTTGAGCCATGCTGGCACCAGCCCAGGCGAGTAGTGCGGTGGTCAAGAACGAACGGAAAAAAAGTTGAGCACGTGATTTCATGGGTGTCTCCAAGTTGAACAATTCTTATTTGCCAAAAAAGATATTTTTATAGATAAAGAGCGTCTCCCCCAACAGGGTTTACCCGTTTGCCCCATCTGTGCCTAAAAAATACTGAGCTTTGCTGACTCCTTGGAAAATTAATCCAAACTATTTTTAAACACCACACACTTCACTCTTTAGTTTGGCCCCTCGCTTGCCAGTGCCGCAGACCGGCATCCCGGGGACCATTCCAGCGCATCACGCGCTGTCATAGCCAAATTACTATACTGACATAGCTTGTGAAGAACTTGCAATCAAGCCTGCTTGCGGCTTCAATAGCATTGTGTTCACTGTATGGAGCCTCTATGACTTTTCTCCTTGCTAATTTTCGGCGACGTACCCTGCTGCTAAGTGGCGCTGCCAGCGTTCTAGGCGCGCCGGCTCTCTCGAATGCAGCGCCTGACACACTGGCCAACTACCCTCAAAGGCCTGTCAAGGTCATCATCCCCTACACCCCCGGTAGCATTGGCGATCTCGTCATTCGCCCGGTGTTGAGCCAGGTGGCCGAGAAAATGGGCCAACCCTTTGTGGTGGATAACAAGCCCGGTGCTAGCCAACAAATTGGGGCCGAACTCGCCGCGCGCGCTGCTCCTGATGGCTACACGCTGACCATGGGGACGCAGTCCGGCTTTGTGCTCAATGCCTTGGCTAACAAGAAGCTGCCGTTTGACCCTTTAGTTGACTTCGCTCCGATCACGATGTTGTTTACGGTACCGATGTATCTGTTTGTGCGCAACGATCTTCCGGCCAACTCAGTCGCCGAGTTGATCGCCCTGGCCAAGTCCAAGCCGGGCCAGCTGACCTTTGCCTCTATAGGTAATGGCACCACCTCCCATGTGGGTGGCGAGTTGTTCAAAGCGATCGCAGGGGTCGACCTTCTGCATGTGCCTTATAAAGGCGGCCCGGAGGCCACAAACGCCCTGGTATCTGGACAGGTCGATGTGTTTTTTAATGGTGGAAATACTTTTTCTCAACTCAAGCAAGGGCGTTTACGGGTGCTGGCTTCAGGGGGACTCAAGCGCACGGTTGCTCTGCCGCAATTGCCTACCCTTCACGAATCCGGTGTGCCCAACTTTGACGTGGTGTCTTGGTTTGCGCTATTCGCTCCTGCTGGTGTGCCCAAACCGCTGATTGATCGGATCAACCGCGAGATAGTGGCCCAGTTGAAAAGTCCGGTGCTGCAGGAGAAGTTCCTTAGCCAAGGCGTGGAGCTCAACCCGAGCACGCCAGAGCAACTTGGTGCTCACCTCAAGGCCGATTTCCCATTGCAGGCCCTGATCATTAAGAAAGCCGGCATTAAGGCCGAATAAAAAAGGGCCGTAAGGCCCTTTTTTTACGGTGGCAAGCGCCCGGATGCGGGGCGTCTAGGCCGCAACTGCCGCGTCTTGCGGCATGTGCAAACCCAAAATTCTCCTGGCATTGGTGTTGAGTACTTGATCGCACTGGGCATCAGACAGGCCAGAGTCTTGCAACACACGCAATGCCGCAGCTGGGCTCCAGCAAGGGTAGTCGCTGCCGTACATGACATGGTCTATGCCGTAGTACTCTAGTGCAAAGCGCACGCCCATATCGTGCGGCGACACCGTATCGGTATACATCCGCCGAAGGTAAGTGCTGGGCGGGTGTGGCAGCTTGGCACCGCCTGAGTTTTTGTCCATGCGGCCCGACTGGTACGGCAATGCGCCGCCCGTGTGGGACACCACCACTTTTAAATTGGGATAGCGCTCCATCAATCCCGACAGCACCAAGCGGTAGGCCGACACGCTAACGTCAATCACCCGGCCCAGACTTTTGTACAAGGCGCCGTTGTAGCCGTCGAGGATGTCGGTGAACATCGCGTCTGTCGGATGCAGGAAAATCGGCACGCCGAGTTCTTCTAAGCGTGCATACAAGGGTTCAAGGCGCGGCTCGTCGATGTTCTCATCTGTGCCAATGCTGCCCGGCAGGTTGACACCCACCAAGCCGAGCTTGCCGATGGCATGTTCGAGCACGTCCAGCGCAATCCTTGTGTCGCGCAGCGGTAAGGCCGCCGTGGCCCACAAGCGACCCGCATGCTTGCGTTGTGCCCCGGCCATTTCTTCATTCCAGTGCATTGCAGCGTCCCGGCCTTCCTCGGCCGGCAGGTCAGAAAAATGCACGGACAGCGGTCCGATCGAGCACACAACATCCACCTCGAATCCGGTCGTTTGCATGTGTTCGAACTGGGCATCCAGGTCGTACCATTCGGCCCCGAGCGTGAAGCGCGCGTTATCGCCCGCTTGACGGAAATAGGAGTATTTGCCACTTCCGTCGGTGGAAGCCTTGGGGAAACCGGTACGTTTGCACATGGCGTCAAATACCGACTGTGGCCACCAATGGAAATGAGAGTCAACGATACGCATGGTTCAGGTCTCCAGATGAGTATAAAAATCGGACAGGAATTGCGGGTCACCGCCCAGGGACAAAGCCTGCTTCACAAAAGCGCGATCGGACGAATGATGCAGTATCCGTGCAGCTTTGTCGAGCAGTTGTGCCTCATCCCAGTGAAAAGAAGGGTCACCCGGACTGTCGAGGACAAGCCGTTCATGGACTTGGCCCCTGGCATGTACGCGCAGCCGCGCCGGCCATTGCGTTGGGTAATACGTCTCCAGGCTGTCATCATGGTGCACCGCAACCATGGCCGACCAAGTCTTTAGGGTATGGTCTGGCGCACTGAGATCGCGTTCAACCAGATCCAGATCTGCAGGGGCCAAGGCTGTCAGGGCCAATTGCCAGGGGGAGCTGACCATGCTGGCGAGGCGACTGGCCCAGCCAGGTTCCCGGTCGAGCATGGCCTTATAGGCCTTAGGCACGCCCACTTCGACCCGGCTCACGTCTTGCGGCGAAAAAAGATGCTGCGCCAGCATTTGCTGCAGGCCGTAGATGGCGGACAGGCCTTGCTTGGCGCTGCAATGGGGTTTGATGCTGGTCTGCGTAACCTCCAAAGGCGCGTCCCAACCATGATTCAACCAGGCCGTTTGCGGTGCCTCCGGGGCCATGCTGCGGAGCCAAGCTTCGCCCAGCAAAGCGACATCGCCCTCCAGCCCATCTTCAGCTGCCAAGGCGCACCAGGCGCCGGCGCGAATGGCTTGGGCAAACAGCATCCAGCGGCCGGGTTGTTGGCCCAGCGGGCGTCCCGGCTGGCGTGCCGCTGAGGCCAGTGCCAGCGCCAGCGCATGCTGCATGCGCAGTGGCGTCAACCCTCGAAGGCGACCAACGGTAGCCGCTGCCGCCAGGGGTGCCACAACATAGCTGGGCCAGACGCCGTGCATTAATTGGGATGCGCCGCCCAGGGCCAGTGCCAGTCTGATGGCCAGTTCCTGACCCACCAGGATGGCATGCATCAAGGCATCCCCGCTGACCTGCCCGTGGTGGCGCCCATGGGCCAGCGCCACCGGCAGGGTCAGCGCACTGGGGGTGACCGCACTGGCCCGGTGGATGGAATCGACTTCGCTCATGCGCATGACGGCAGAATTTGCTGCAGCCTGCCCAAACCAGGTCGGGTCATGCTTGCAAATCCACGCGCGCAAATTTTGGCCCTCAAGGGTGCGGGCTCCGGCCTGTAGGGCCAACACACCGTCGGCCAACATCACCCGTTCAAAGCTTGTCCCGCAGGCCGGTTGGGCTGTTGCTGCCCAATCAGCCCAGACCGCCAAGGGAAGTGTTGTACCGCCGTGCAAGGCCATCGCTTAAAGACCTGCCACGTCTTTCAGACGGCGACTCTCGTTGTCACCCGTGCCGAGTAGCAGCATTTGGCTGGCATACCAGGGGCCGTCTGTGAGTTGCAGTTGGACCGTTAATAACACCAGTGCTTGTGCAGGCAGGGCGCAGGGCGCGAATCCGGCGTCTGCGGCAACCACCTGTAGCGGCTCGGCACCAACGCACGATTGCACTGTCCAGCTCACCATACGGCCGGGTGGAACACCCGCCTGGCTCAGATCGGCATGGGGGGCTCGCATGCTGCGCCAGCCACGCTCGAACCAGCTTTGGGCAGCCAGCCAACTGGCGGGTTGCGGTCCGCTGCAAACCATCTGAGTCAAGCGCACCCATGCGCCTTTGTAGGCCAATGAGAGTTCTACCGCGCTCTTCTCGCCCAAGGGGAAATCGCCTTCCAGGCGTTGCAGGGTGGGGCTGAGGTCCAGGTCAGGGGCGATGCGCTGCAGGAGTTCTTCAGCGCCATCCAGACGGGCCTTGGCTTCCAATACGCTGGCCCAGGCATTCGTGGTTCCCGCATTCATTGGGCTTGCCTTGAGCGTGACCTCCGCCATACGCTCGGCACGGGCAGCCAAGCGTAATTCCGTCATGTCTGCCGGCTGACGCAGTTGCCCAAATAATTCGCTGATGTCGGTCAGTTTTGGTCCCCAGCCAGAATTCATCAGCGGTTGGGCGGTAGACCAGGGCAACGCCTCCAGACCCACAACCCCCACTCTGGCGCCGGGCGCTGCATGTTCGTCCAGGTAGCTCTGTGCAGAGACCCCCAGGCCGGGTGCGGTGATGACGTCGCCCAGGTGCGAGACTTCTCGAATCCAAGGGTGCACGCGTTGGGTAAGTGCCGCCAGCAGCACGGGCGTGCCCTTTGGCAACACGACCAGCAGGGCTTCGCTCCAATAAGGGGTGAAATTGGTAAGCCAGTGCACCGCCGCCGGGTGGGCAAACGAGGTGTGCAGCAGCACTGCACCCAGTCCTTGCTCCCGCATCGCCTGCTGGAGCCGTGACACACGTGACTCTAAGGTCGAAACCGGCATTTCTTCAGGAGACCAGCTGATAAGTCCACGTCGCATATTAAGGGTCCTTCGTCAGTGGGTGAGGTTTACAGCGGTACGCTGAAGAGTTCGCGCGGTGTGGTGGTGAGTACCTCGCAGCCGGTGGCGGTGACACGTACCGTATCGCCCAGCACGATGTAGCCGGCTACCGGATGGTAGGTATTGGGGTGCACCACCAGGGTCATGTTTTCTTCCAGCACCAGTGGCACGCCTTCGAGCACATGAGGGCCGTCGACGAACAAGCCCAGGCCGTGGCCGCGTACGCGGGTGTATTGCGAGGTGACATAGTCACCCAGACCGTGTTGGCGAAAGACATCGTTTTGTGCCTTGGCCACATCGCCATGGGTGGCGCCCGGGCGCACAACGGCAATGCCTGCCTCCAGCGCCTGGAGGTAGACCGCAAAGGCATCGCGCTGGGCCTGGCTGGGCTCGCCCATCACCAGGGTTCGACAGATCTGGGTGTAGTAGCCGTCGGCGCAGGGCGTGAGCTCGGTAGTTACCAAATCGCCGGGGGCAAGGCGGCGCTCGCCAGCGGGGTGCATGCTTCGCAGCTCGGGGCCGCCAGAACCGAGGATCATGAAGTTTTCAGGGCAACCCTGGCTGCGAAACCAGGCTTCCACATCGGCCACCAATTCGAACTCTCGACGTCCCACCCGAGCAGCTTGCTTGAAGACAGCGTAGCCCTCGTCAGCCAGTCTTACGCTGCGTGCCAAGGCATCGGCTTCCTCCAGGCTTTTGTTCACCATCAAATCGTCCAGCATGGCGGTACACGCCGCCAAAGTTTTGCCCAATGCTCCAGCGGCCAAGGACAGCGGGGCCACCTGGCTGGGCGCCAGACCCACGGCGTTAGCTGGCACTTGCGCTAGATGTGCCAGCACTGCAGCGGCTGGATCAGCCGTACAAATTACCACTGCCGATGGCAGCGCCTGCTGCCATCGGGCAGCCTCTGCCGGGTGTTGCACCCAGACGCAGGTGGGATTATTTAGACTCAAGGCGACCACGGCCACCCCTTCCATGGGTGTGACGTCCACCACAAAGCGCAGGTAATCGCTGCGCCAGGCGTCGCCCACCATCACCAAAACGTCCAGCCCGACTTGCGCCATGGCATGGCGCACCCGAGCACAACGTTGATCGCGCAATAAATGGCTCATGGTGTCGCCTTTTCATGTTGTTCTGCGGCCCAGTCATAGTCTTGGGCAGCACCGACTGCGGAGATGTAGCCCAGCTGCAGGTCGCGTTCGATTTCTTGTGGATCCCGCTTGGCAGGCGCGCCATAACCACCACCGCCGGCGGTCCAGAAGGTCACGGTATCACCTGGTGCAATGGGAATATTACTTTCCTTCGTGACGCTGCGCTCGGTGCCGTCGCTGCGCCGGATCAGAGCTGCATTGCTGCGCCCCGGTCCCCCGCCTTCCAGGCCCCAGGGCGGCTCAATGATGCGTTCCAGATTGATGTTGACCGAGCATGCACCGAGAGCCCGGTAGCTCAGCTCAACGCCCATGCCGCCGCGGTGTTGCCCGGCACCGCCGCTGTCGGCACGCAGAGCAAAGCGCTCGATCAGGAAGGGGTAGTGAATCTCCTGCAGCTCCACTGGTGTGTTGCGTACATCACCCTGACAGATCGACACCGAGGCCGATGCGCCATCCTGATGGGCACGGCCACCCCAGCCGCCACCAAAAATATTCATGAGCACATAACGGGCCCCGTTGTCAGGGCGTTGGCCGTAAAACGAGCAGCCACCCATGTCACCCTTGTGGGCGGCGGGAATTTGTCCCGGCAAGGCCGGTGCCAGCGCAAGCAGGATGGTGTCGATCACGGTAGGCAAGGCAATGCTCCACAAGCCCAGTGCAGCGGGCGGGCGGGCATTGAGCATGGTGCCTTCTGGTGAAATCAGCTTGAGGCCGCGAAAGCCGCCTTCATTGACTGGCGCATGCGGCATGGTCAGGCACTTGAAGGCCACGCGCGCCGCCGACAGACCGCCAGAAAATCCCGAGTTCAGCGGGCCCACCACTTGCGGGTTCATCTCGGAGTAATCGATAGTGAGGTCAGAGCCCTTGATTTCGACCGTCACTTTCACGCGCAGCGGCACCCCTAATTGCCGGCCATCGCTGTCCAAGCGGGTCTCGGCGGTGTAGCGGCCGTCTGGCATTGCGCTGACAGCGGCGCGGGCCTGAGCTTCAGCCTGGTCCCAGGATGCAGCGATGCATTGGCGAACCGTGGCCACTGAAAAGCGCTGGTGCAGCTCAGATAAACGTCGCTCACCAATGTGACAGGCCGCCATTTGTGCCCGCAAGTCGCCCAAAGAAGAGTCCGGGAAGCGGATGTTGTCGGTGATCATTTGCCAGACACCCTCGTTGCGACGGCCAGCGTCATACAACTTGATCGAGCGCATCTGCAAACCTTCGTGGAAGATTTCGTAGGTTTGCACGTTGCCAAAACCGGTGCGCAATCCGCCGACGTCGACCCAGTGCGCGCGGTTGGCAGCAAAGGCCACCACTTGGCCTTGGTGAAAGCAGGGTGTGTACACCACCACGTTGTTCAGGTGCTGGCCGCAAACACCGGCATGGTTCATGATGATGACGTCACCAGGTGCGAAGCCGTCCAGGCCATAACGGTCAATGCCGTCCTTCACCGCGATGCCTAGATCAGCCAAAAATATCGGCAGGCCGCCGGTGTTTTGGCAGATCATCTGGCCCTCAGTGTCTATCAGGCCGCAACAAAAGTCACGCACCTCATAGATCATCATGTTGTAGGCGGACTTGCACAAAGCCAGTGCCATTTCTTCGGCATAGGCGATCAGCGAGTTGGTCACTACCTCTTGGGTGATTGGATTGACCTGTATGGCGGCCAGGGCCGAAGGGGTGGAGGCATTCATGCGGACTCTCCTTGTGCCAAATTAATCTGAATGACCAGGTGGCCGTGCTCTGTGACCCGCATTACATCACCCGGGTAAAGCACGGTGGTGGAATTCGATTCTTCGATGACGGCCGGCCCCTCAACGCTAAAGCCCGGTGGCAAACTTGCGCGCCAGAAAATGCGTGCCGGCAGTGGACGGGCAGGGTCGTCGAAGATAACCGGCCGCACCTGTTCAGGCTGCGCAGCTTCAGGCACGAAGGGCTCGGCAATGAAGGCTTCCATGCTGTCCCCGGTTCTTGCCAGGCTGACCGTCAGACGCAGGCTGGCAACCTCGACCCGCTCTTGCGCTGCGGCGTGTCCATAACGCTGGTCGTGCAACTGATTAAATGCCTGCCGCACCTGGGCGACCTCATTCACTAAATCTAAGGGCGAACGCAAACTCACGGTGATGCTGTGCTCCTGTCCGCGGTAGCGCAGATCCGCGGCATAGACCCATTGTGCTGACGCCGGATTCAATTCATCTTCTTCAAGTTGCTTGCGGGCGGCATGTTCCAATTCATCGAAGCCGTGTTGCACTTGATCACTTGGTAATTTCTCCAGATCACCAATGAGTGTTCGCACCCAGTCATGGCGCCATGGTGCCAGCAACATACCCAGTGCCGAGAAGTTGCCCGGTAATTTGGGAATGATCAGGGTTGGAATGTAGATTTCCTTGCATAAGGCGGCCGCATGTACGGGCCCGGCACCACCAAAGGCGATCATCGCGGCTTCGCGCGGATCCACGCCCTTACGCACTGAAACTGCGCGCACTGCCAGCGCCATGGCCGTGTCGGCAATGCGGACCACGCCTTGCGCCGCTTCTTCGATGCTCAGCCCGGAGGGCTCACCAATGTGTGTCCCCATGGCATCGCGCGCACCTGCTTTGTCAAGCGACATGTCACCGCCCAGAAACCGGTCTGGGTTCAGTCGCCCAAGCACCACGTTGGCGTCGGTCACCGTCGGTAGCTTGCCTCCCCGGCGATAGCAGACCGGACCTGGATCCGCACCTGCGCTTTTCGGGCCCACATGCAAACCGCCCGCGGCATCGCGCCAGGCAATACTGCCACCCCCGGCGCCCACTTCCACAATGGCCACCACCGGCAATTGCATCGGCTGACCGCTGGCGTAGCCGCCAATGAAATAGCCTTCCTCAATGATCGGAACACCGTCCTGTATGAGCGCCGCCTTGGCAGTGGTGCCGCCCATATCAAAGCCGATGACTTGGGACAAGCCCAGCAAACGTGCCACATAACCGGCGCCAATCATGCCCGCCACCGGGCCAGACTCCATCATCGAGACTGGCTCGACGCAGGCCCGCGCAAGCGACATGCTGCCGCCATTGGAGCGCATGATTTGAATGTTGCCACGCAGTCCCTGGGCTTGCAGATAGCTGCGCAGGTTCTGCAAATAGCGCTGCACCGGTGGTCCCACGTAGGCATTGAGAACCGTCGTGGAGGTGCGCTCATATTCACGGAATTCACGCAAAATTTCGTGTGACAGCGTGATAAAAAGATCAGGGTACGCAGCCCGTAGCAATTGCCCCACCCGCTGCTCATGCACTGGGTTGGCGTAGGCATGAAGCAGGCAGACCGCCACCGCCTCAATGCCCTCTTGCTGCCACTTTGCGCCTAGGGCCAGCAGCTGGGATTCGTCCAACGGCGTGAGCACCTGCCCTTGGGCATTCAAGCGTTCCTTGATTTCAAAGCGCAGGTCCCGGGGCACCAGGGGCTCGGGCCGCTGGAAGTTCATGTCGAAAGCGTCTGGCCGGTTGCCCCGGCCGATCTCATACACATCGCGAAAGCCCAAGGTGGTCAGCAGGGCTGTTTTGGAGCCCCTGCGCTCAAGTACCGTGTTGATGGCCATCGTCGACCCGTGCAAAAACTCATCGAGCTGAGACAGCGCTGTATCTGAGAGTTCCAGAGCCTTGGCAACGCCGAGGGCCGGGTAGGCAGGTGTGGTCAGGGTTTTGGAGAGCACCAGCTTGCCGTCACGGTAGCCCACCAGGTCGGTGAAGGTGCCTCCGATGTCCACGCCAATCGAATTCATAGATACTTTCAAGAGAGATTAGTCGACGCGAATACCGGTGCGATCAATCAAGGTTTTAAACTGTGCCGTTTCATTGCGGATGAAGGCGACTGACTCGGCCGGGTTCAGGCCCATAGGAACGTGCCCGATATCAATCAACTTAGCCACGATGGCCGGATCGCTCAGCAGTGTGCGGATTTCCTGGTGCAAACGGCTCAAAATTTTCGGGTCGGTACCTTTGGGCGCAGCCAGGGTCCACCAGTTGCCAAACAACATCTCTGGGAACCCGGCCTCAGCGGCGGTCGGCACGTTGGGCAACTCATTCAGACGCTGCGTCGCCATCACCGCCACCGCTTTCAATGTGCCCGCCTTCAATTGGCCGACGACCGGGGTGAGTGTGGGAAAGGCCAGTTGAATGTCACCTGCAAGCAGGGCCTGAGTCATTGGTGGCGTGCCGCGGTAGGCTATGTGCTCCATGCCGTTGGTCTGCGACAGCGCAAATGAGGCGCCTGCCAAATGGGTCGGCGAGCCAGCACCCGGCGAGCCAAAATTAAATTTGGCACCTGGCGCCTTGGCCAAGACAGCCAGTTGCTTCAGTGTGCTGGCGTTGACTTTGCTGCCCACCACGGCAATCAGTGGTGCGTTGGCAATGGTCACGACAGGGTCAAGTTGGGTGTTTGGATTGAAATCCAATTTGAATAAATGCTGGTTGACTGCGTAGTTGGCAGTCGGCGCCATCAAAAACGTGTAGCCGTCCGGTGCAGCGCGAACCACTTCTTGGGCGCCAATATTGCCGGCCGCTCCGGTCTTGTTATCTATGACGAAGCGCTGACCGAGCTTGGCCTCCAGTGCGGGTGACAAAATGCGGAAGATAGTGTCGCCCACGCCTCCTGCCGCATAAGGCGACACAATTCGTATGGGCTTGCTGGGCCAGTCTTGGGCCGTTGCCACGCTGGCGCCCAGGGAACATACCAATCCAAAGACACAGCTGATCACACGTCGGTTGAGATTAAGAGTTTGCATTCGGGTCTCCATTTGTAGGGTTGCAGGGTGATTTGAACGTTAAGGGTACACGGGGACAAGGCCCGCCTAAGCTATGAATTCATAGTAATATGGCTATGACTTAACCCCTACTCCGGAGCGATTCCACCCATGCTGCAGGTATCAATGCGACGATTGCAAGTCTTTGCAGCGGTGGTTGACAACCAAGGCTTTGGCGCTGCTGCCGAGGCGCTCGACATTGCGCAGTCTTCGGTCAGTGCCCATATTCGTGCCGCTGAAGACCGTTTGGGCACGCCTTTGTTTGAACGTCAGCCCGGTCGTGCACCCCGTTTGACCGAAGCCGGCAAGACCCTTTACGAGTACGCGGTACCGACTCTGGCTGGTGCGCACTCAGTGTCAACCGCTCTGCGCCGACTCAACCAGCCGGTGCATTTTGCCGCGCAACGCTTTGTGGCCACTTCGCTGCTGGCAAAACCACTGGAGGCATTTGCCAACCAGTTTCCGCTGGTGGAGTTGATCGCACACACCGGCACGTTTGAAGAGGTTCGTGACCTTTTTCAGCGTGGCACTGTTGACGTGGCTTTTTTGCTCAGCAAAGACGATGTGCCCGGGCTGTCCACCGCCTTGCTGGGCCGCTACCGACTGGCCTTTATTGCGCCACGCGACCATGCCTTGGCCAATCAGCAGCAGATCGCCCCCGCGGTGTTGGCTCAGCACCCATTCATTTCAGCCTACCGCAGCTCCTATTTTGGCCGTACCTTGGGCCAAATGATGATCGATGCCGGCATGCCCACCCCGCCGATTCGCTCACAAGCTCAGGACATGGGCATGGTGCGGGAGATGGTGCTGGCTGGGCTGGGTATTTCATTGTCACTGCGCCGCAGTGTGGCCCAGGACCTCCAGGAAGGGCGCCTGGTGGAGCTGGATGTGGCCCTGCCGCCAATGCACCTGCAGTTGCGCTGTGCTGTCAGCCAGCGTGGAATGCGGCCGGAGGTAGAAGCCCTAGTGGAGCGCCTGCGGCTGGCCGAGGGGCAAGTGGGAAGTGACGCCTTTGGATTTGGCGCCTAACGAATTGAACGCCCACCCATCAGACCCGGGCTTCACCTAAAGCCGCAGTTCCAGTGGGTGAGCCAGTTTTTGCGTGACTCAGTATGACCGCGGCAGACCCAGCACATGCTCGGCTAGATAGGACAAGATCATGTTGGTGGAGATGGGGGCGGTGCGCAGTACCCGTGCCTCGCGCCATTTGCGCTCGATGTTGTATTCGCAAGCGTAGGCGAAACCGCCGTGAGTTTGCATGCAGGCTTCAGCGGCCTCCCAGGCAGCTTCTGCACTCAGTAACTTTGATAAATTGGCTTCTTCACCGCAGTGCAAACCGGCCTCAAACATGGCGGAAGCTTTTCTGACCATCAAGTCAGCTGCTTGCTGCTGGGCATAGGCTTTGGCAATGGGGAATTGAATGCCCTGATTTTGGCCGATAGGTCGCTGAAAAATGATCCTCTGATTGGCATAAGCCACGGCCGTTTTAATGAACCATTTGGAGTCGCCGATCGATTCGTGCGAAATCAGGATACGCTCCGCATTCATGCCGTCCATGATATGGCGCAGTCCCTGTCCTTCGGTACCGATCAATGTGTCTCCAGGAACCCTCAGGTTGTCAAAAAACACCTCGGTGGTGTTGTGATTGATCATGGTTTTGATGGGTCTGATCGTCATGCCGTGGCCTTGGGCCTCCCGCATATCGATTAAGAAGACCGACAAACCTTCGGTGCGTTTTTTCACCTTATCAAGCGGTGTCGTGCGAGCCAGTAGCAGCATTAAATCGGAATGCAACGCGCGGGATGTCCAAACTTTCTGACCATTGATCACGTAATGATCGCCATCGCGTACCGCACGTGTTTTTAACTGCGTGGTGTCGGTGCCACTGGTGGGTTCAGTGACCCCGAATGCCTGCAAACGCAAACGACCGACAGCAATTTCGGGTAGATATTTTCTTTTTTGGGCTTCACTGCCATGGCGTAGCACTGTTCCCATGGTGTACATCTGGGCATGCGTGGCGGCGGCATTCCCGCCACTGGCATGAATTTCTTCTAGGACCACACCCGCGGCACGAAGCGGAAGTCCAGCACCACCATAAGTTTCAGGGATAAGCGCTGACAAAAAACCTGCTTCGGTCATGGATTTAACAAAATCAGTGGGGTAGTGCTCAAGCTGGTCAAGTTCTTGCCAATAACTGCCAGGAAAGTCTGCACAGATTCGTCTGACTCCCTCACGAATCTCTGTATGGTCTTCATCCAAATTGATTTGAAAGGGTACGCTGGAACTCATACTAAGTTTGTCCTATGTGGGATGACAGGCCGAGAGTCTTATTGCGCCACCCAGCCGCCGTTCATGTTCCAGGCCACGCTGAGCAGCTGGCGTTTGGCGTCTTCGTTGGAAATGTTTTGGTCGGCTGCTTTGGCATACACCTGCTTTTTAAACCAAAGGGGGTCAGCACCCAGCCCGGGCAAATTGCCTTGAAGGCCATTCCGGATTAATTTTTATGAATTGAATTCGTGGGCCAGCAGTTCACGGACATCGGGCGCGAGCCGGGTCAAAGATCCCGCTTGATATGGCTCGATGCCCAGTTGCTTCAGCTCGACCATGACCTCGGCGGTCTTGATACTGACGGCTAATGGGTCCATGATAAGGGAGCCGTCGATCGTTCGGATACCTTGGTCAATCAACCACTGGCTCAAATATAAACCGGCCGGGCAAAAGGCGGTGGCGCCACTCGCCGCCAGCGACTTGGCCACCTGGGTGAATTGGTCTATGAAGGGCTGGGGACTACTCCACAATTTCGCGTAGTCGGTGAAAGCAAAACTCACGAAGCTCCCCGGCAGCATGCGCTCATTGACCTGGTAGCGAATGGCTATATCCTTGAAGTAATGAAGCAGGCGCTCGCTATTGACCAGGAAGGCGAAGTTGGGAGTCAGTTGACTGTAGAAGGCCAGCGTTGCCTGCGTCATGAAGATCACGGGTATGTCGACCATCTCCCGCAGTTCATAAAAGCCCAGGTCCAGACAGTTAGTGATGAATGCATCGTAACCTTCGGCTTGGGCTCGCAGGGCGCCTTTGATAGTCTCATGCTGTACAAAGTGCAAGTGCGTGCGGCTTCGGCCGGCACCAGGGTAGTCCCGCCCCAAGGGTGGGAAGTCCACTATGGTGCCCGGACGGCTCGCGCGCTGGGCGTGCCGGATCAATGAATCGGAGTACGGTTTGTAAAGCTGCGACCGACCAAGTGGTGTGCCGCTTTGAATCCAAATTTTCATGATGGCGTAAGTGCGGGGCCGCGGTGATCAGATCAGTGCCGCTACTACTTCTTCAGTCGTGCGCTGACGGCCGATTCGTGGGAAGGTGAACTTTAGCGTGTTGGCGTGCGCTTCGGCCGAGGGGGAGGCCATGGCGTCGATCACCAGGATCTGGTCATAGCCACGCTCAAATGCGTCACGAGCAGTCGATTCGACGCCCACGTTGGTGGATATGCCCCCAAGAACAATGGTGCGGATGCCGCGACGACGCAGTTGCAGGTCAAGGTCGGTGCCATAGAAGGCACCCCATTGACGTTTAAGGATGCGCAGATCGGAGGGCTGGGCGTCGAGTTCCTTGACCAGGTCTGACCAACCGGCGGGGCGGGTGCCTGCGGGGGTAGCTGCGTCTAGGGTAGGCGAGAGCGCATCCTTGCCGTCGGCGTTTCCGCCAACGGTGACTAGGACCACAGGCGCACCGACGGCGCGAAAAGCCTCAGCCAAGCGCTTGCCGCGAGCCACGACCTCGGCGCTCGATTGCGGGGCCACGTTCATGGAGACGATTCCGTTTTGCAGGTCGATCAGGACCAAGGCCGTTGTCTTAGGATCTAATTTGAGTGCAGGAGCATTCATGGTTTCTCTTTTCAGGTTGTTTTGAATTCTTCAGGTGACTGATTTTAGGTAGATGGGCGGGCGCCCTCGACAACATTGATAGGCAGTCCGTCCATGAAGGCGAGTAGGTTGTCCACCGTACCCTGATAAAACGCGGCCAGAGTTTCTTCGACGGTGAAGCCCAGGTGAGGGGTGAGTATGACGTTATCCAGCCGGCGCAGTGGGTGGTCGTTGGGTAGGGGTTCGTGCTCAAAAACGTCGAGTGCGGCGCCGGCAATACTTCCCTTATGCAAGGTCTCCAGCAAGGCCTGCGGCTCCACCAACTCGGCTCTGGCTGTGTTGACCAGATAGGCGGTGGGCTTCATGAGGGCCAGTTCGCGTTTGCCTAGGGTGTGGCGACTGCGCTCACTGAGCACCAGGTGCAGGCTGATGAAATCACTGCGGGCCAGCAACTCGTCGCGGTCGCACCAGAGTGCATTGGCGGCCTGGGCGCTGGCAGGCTGCAGGTTGGGGCTCCAGGCGAGCACCTTCATGCCGAAGGCTCGGGCCACAGGCACCATGGAGCTGGCAATCCGCCCAAGCCCGATAAGTCCGAGGGTTTTCCCCTCCAGGGTTACGCCGCAATGGCGCTGCCATCCGCTGTCTTTCATTAACGCCGCCGACTGCGGAATCTGGCGAGCTAGGGCGAGGATCAAACCCCAGGCCAGCTCAGAGGTGGCGCGCTGGCCTAGTCCCTGATTGGTGGCGCAGGTCACCAAGATGCCGTGCTCGTGGGCAGCGGCCAAATCCAGGGTGCGGTGCTCGCGTCCAGTAATCGCAATGCATTTGAGGCGGGGTAGACGCTCGATCAGTTCGCGTGGCATGGCCATGCGCTCACGTAAATGGCACACCACATCAAAATCTGCCAAGGCCTGTGCGGCCTCTTCTCCATGGAGGTGAAAGTCGAAAACCGTTACCTGAGCCCCACGGCGCTCTAGGGCCGACCAGTCGGCCAGGCGCAGGGCCTGGCGCTGGTAATCGTCCAGCACGGCTATGCGCATGACACCGCCTGAGGCATCACCGAAGCGAGCACACTGGTAGTCAGGCCACCCTTCGCCATAAAGTGTCTTTTGGACGTGGTGAAAGCGACATAGGGTAGATTCATCACGTGCCACTGCTCGCCAGCAACGTGCAACCAAGCCTCGGGAATGGGAGGCGACGATGGGTTGAGCTTAAGTGTTGACACTACAGGGCACAAGACGCATACCTAAAAATATGGTGGATGTTCTAAGCGTAGTTATTCTCCCTGAAGTAAGCCCTTTTCGCGAGACTAAAAAATATAAGGTGAAACCCTGACTCATCTCAAGTGTTGACACTTTAGGGATGACTGACTAAAGTCTGAGATGATGAAAACTTTAGTGATGTTGTCGTTGACACTCCTATCATGCCGCTAGCTGAATCTGTATTTAGCGAATTACTCGCGCGTATTTACGACGGCAGACTGGGGCAGGGCGCTGCGATCAATGAGGCGATCCTCGCCGAAGAATTTGGCATGAGCCGAGGGCCGGTGCGCGAGGCCGTGAGGCGCCTTCAAGGCATTCAACTAGTCACGCGCGAACCCTACTTTAAGGCTCGCGTTGTCACTCTTACCCAGGCCGGCGCCCGAGAGTTGTTCGAGATGCGGCTTGCTCTTGAAGGCATGGCATGTCGTCTTGCTGCCGAGCGGATGAGCGCCGCAGAAATAAGTGAGCTGGTGCGTGAACTCGAGCTAGATCACCAGCGCACACTCACTGGGAAGGTAGCCAAGAGCGGGCAGCCTCGGGCCTTTGATCTGCACGAACGTATCGTCTACTTCAGTCGCAACAGCAGAATTATTGACGCGCTTTGTGGCGACCTTTATCACCTGCTGCGCATGTACCGCCGCCACTCCGGCGCCGTGCCTGAGCGGAAGAGCAAGGCCTATGCCGAGCACTGGCAGATCGTCCGCGCGCTCAAGGCTCGCGACAGCGAACTGGCCGAGTCGCTAATGCGTTCGCACGTTGCTCGCGCCTGCGAGCATCTGTTCGATCACCTGCCCTTAATCACGAGCGATGCGGCCAATGCGCAGCGCGCCTGAGCGTCAACCACCCCCCACTTTGCCATTAAGAAAGCAATCCTTCGCGATGTCAGAAAATGCAAAAAAGTACCGTTCACTGCTGCGAAGCGGTGATTTCATCGTCTCCCCGGGTGTGTATGACGGCTACAGAGTGAGACTGGTTGAATCTGCTGGCTTTAAGACCGCGGCTACAAGTGGTGCTGCGATCTCGAACGCACTTTTAGTTCAGCCCGACGCAGGCTATTTGGGGCTTTCCGAGAACGTGGATCACTGCCGTCACTTGGTCAATTCCGTGAATATCCCTATCACTGCTGACGCCGATAATGGCATGCGGCAGGCCCTAGTGACTATGCGTGAGGTAGTCGAGTCGGGGATGCCGGTCGACAAGCCAGATATGGTGGTATCCATCGAGGACATGATGGAAATCATGGGTTATTCTGAGATGAGAGCGCGCGAAGCACACCTGCTGCATCTGTCGGCCCCGGTTGTTAGAACGGCAATTGATAAACCATGAAAAGGCTCCAAGATCGCGTGGCTCTTATCACCGGCGCAGCTGGTGGGTTGGGTCGAGCTACTGCCCTGCGCTTTGCCCGCGAAGGTGCCCGACTTTGCCTTGCCGATCGCGCACCCGCCCAAGACTTGCTCGAGCAGATAAAGGCTGAGGGCGGGCACGCTATCGCGGTGATGGCTGATGTTACCGACCCGTCTTCGGTCGAGGCCATGGTGGCCAGCGCCTTGCGCGAATTCGGGGGAGTTGACATACTGGTCAATATTGCCGGCATCAGCTCCCACGGCGCCTCAGACGATGTGGACATGGCCACCTTTGAGCACGTTCTTCGCACCAACCTGACCAGTGTTTTTCTGTGTTGTAAGGCGGTGTTACCTAACATGCGTGAACGGCGCTACGGCCGGATAGTGAACATGAGCTCCATTCTTGGCAAGAACGGCGGCAATCCGCGTCCCTGGATCGATCCAAAGGAGCAAAAGAGAGCAGGTAATTTAGCTTATGGCGCATCTAAGGCCGGCGTGCACGCCCTGACCTTCTACCTTGCTAAAGAAAACGCGCACCACGGCATCACCGTCAACTCGGTCGCGCCCGGTCCGATCGCCACGGCTATGACGCTTAATTTTCCAGAGTCGCTGCGCAGCCTAATTCCGGTTGGCCGCATGGGCATGCCTGAGGACGTTGCTGACGCAGTGGCCTATCTTGCCGGTGAAAGCGCGGGTTTTGTCACGGGCGAAGTGCTCGATGTCAATGGCGGCGCGTGGGTCGACTGACCCAATCCAATCAAACAACGGAGACAATCACATGGCAAAGCAAGAACTCAATTTCGATGTAGTGGTGATCGGTTCGGGTGTGGCTGGTCTTTCTGCGGCGGTGTCGGCCCAAGAGCATGGCGCTAGCGTGTGTATCGTAGAGCGCGCGCCGGCCGAAGAAGCAGGAGGGAACACGCGCTGGACTGGCGCCTATCTGCGCATGAAGTCAGTAGAGGCCTTATCAGACGATTTCGAGGACCACTTCGCCGCGAACGCCGGCGGCTACCTTGACCCGCAGTTGATAGCCGAATTAACACGCGACCCGGCCACCTGGCCATCCAACCTGAAGGCGCTGAGCTTCGTCGACCCTAACGTGGTCTCCACGCTGGCCAAGGAAGCCTCGGGAACACTCAAGTGGATGATGGGCTACGGCTTGCAGTTTTTTCCCCTGGAGGTGCCGTTCCCCACGGCGGCCCAGCCGCGCATCGTGCCTTCGGGCGGCGGGCTGGCCATCGTAGAGACCATGAGCAAGGTCTTACTGCAAAAAGGCGGGAAAATTTTGTACGAAACCGTCGCGAATTCCCTATTGCAAGATGACGAGGGCGTCGTCTGCGGCGTCATGGCAACAAGCCGCGGCAACAGCCGCTTGCGTGTGAGGGGCAAGGCCGTAGTCATTGCCAGCGGCGGCTTTCAAGGCAACGCCGAGATGATGTCCCGTTACATCGGGCCGCGCGCCATCAACCTGCGTTCGATCTCGGTGGGCTGTCACTACAACAAAGGCGAAGGTATTCGCATGGCGCTGGACATTGGCGCTGCGCCCTGCGGCGACTTTGGCAGCTACCATGCCTCCCCCATATGCCCTCGATCCAATCGCGCCGGTCCGTCCATTTATGTTTACCCCTATGGCGTGCTGGTGAATAAAGCGGGTCAGCGTTTTGTCGATGAAGGCCCGGGGGAGACTGACGAAACCTATGAAGCACTTACGCGCAGTATCTTTCAGCAACCCGATGGAATCGCGTACGTCATTCTCGACGAGAAGCTGGCGGAAGTGCCCAATTTGCAGTCAGCTATTCGTACCGAGCAGCCCGCGATCGAGGGCCAGACTCTCGCTGAGCTCGCCGGTAAACTTGGGATCCCGTCCGACGCGCTAGAAAAATCGGTGGCCGAGTACAACGCTGCATGCGTGCCCGGAATTTTCGATCCGCGCCGCGTTGATGGTTTGGCCACACGCGGCCTGAGTCCACCAAAATCCAATTGGGCACGCCCGGTGGATCAGGGTCCGTTCAAGGCCTACCCCATCATCTCCTCGATCGTCTTCACGTTCGGTGGTCTCAAGACCGACTCTACAGCCCGCGTCATCAACCAGCAAGGTGATCCCATCCCCGGCCTGTATGCCGCTGGCGAGGCTCAAGGCCTCTATTACCGCAGCTACACGGGTGCCACCTCCGTGCTCAAGGGCGCTGTTTTCGGACGTATCGCCGGCGAAGATGCTGCGTTGCTCCGCCATGCCACCTAAATTGAATCACCCATAAAAGGAGACACTTCCATGATGAACCGCCTTCAACAATTCGCCCCAGCCTTAGCTGCAGCCGTATTTTCGCTGTGGCAGCCGCTAGCCCAAGCCCAAGCCAATGACGACTTTCCAAACAAGCCAGTGAAGATGGTGGTGCCCTTCTCGCCAGGTGGATCCACGGACGTGATCGCGCGCTTGGTAGCCAAGGAGATGTCACGCACGCTGGGGCAGACCGTCGTGATCGAAAATAAAGACGGTGCTTCCGGCGCCATAGCGACGGACTTCGTCGTAAAGGCTGCTGCGGACGGCTACACCCTCTGTTACTGTACTACCGGCTCCATTGCAATTCTGCCTTTGATCGACTCGAAGCTAAGCTACAAACCCGATCGCGATCTGGCGGCCATCACGCACGCGGTTAACCAATCTTTCGGTGTGGTCGTGCGCAGCTCCATGAACGTGAGTAACCTCAAAGAATTCGTGGCTCTGGCCAAGGCAAATCCCGGTAAATTCAGTTTTGGTTCGCCCGGAACGGCCACGCCCAGCCACCTGACCGGCGAGTTGCTGGCGATCGCCACAGGCATCGATCTCAAACACGCACCCTACCGAGGTGATGCTCCCGCCGTGCAAGACCTCCTGGGTGGCCACATCGACGCGATGATGTTGTCGGCCGTGAGTGTCAAGCAACTGGTAGACACTGGCAAGGTCAAGGTTTTGGCCGTTACCAGCCTGATCCGTCTTAAGCAATTGCCTGATGTGCCCACTGTGGCTGAGCTGGGTTACCCGGGCTTTCAGACTAACAACCTTCAGGCCATCTTCGCGCCTGCCAAGACGCCTGCATCCATCATCGCCAAGCTCAATGCGGCCGCGGTCGCTGCATTGCGCAGCGCAGAAGCCGTAGAAAAAATTGCTGGCCAAGGCTTGGAGATCGTGGCAGATTCCCCCGCCTCTGCCACCAAATCAATGAAAGAAGAATCCGAGCGCTGGGCGCCCGTGGTACAAAAACTGGATCTGCGCCGCTAGGCCATGACCCAAACCTTTGAAGCGGCGTCGCTCGATGTCGAGGCCTGCTACAAGCTAATGAGCGGGGTGGTGGTACCCCGGCCAATAGCATGGATCACCACGCAGTCAGCGCAGGGAGTGGTCAACCTCGCACCTTTTAGCTGCTACACCTTTGTCTGCAGCAAGCCGCCCATGGTTGGCATCAACATCGGGCTGCGCGGTGACCAGCGCAAGGACACCTGTAGGAATATCATCGAGCAGGGCGAGTTTGTTATAAATATCGGTGACGAAACTCAGTCAGAAGCGATTCACCAAAGCGCCGCTGAATTACCACCCGAGGTCAGTGAAGTTGACTTGCTGGGGCTAAGGCTGTCGCCCAGCATCCTGGTTCGTACCCCCCGATTGTCCGACGTGTCTGCGGCACTTGAATGTCGTCTTCACAGCATCCAGTCTTTTGGTGATACCGGCGCGGAATTCGTGGTCGCTGAGGTGGTGGCCTTCCAGTTTCGTGACGGCCTGTGTACCGACGGAAAAATCGATATCCAGCGCCTGCGCCCCCTGGCGCGAATTGGTGGCCCACACTATGCCCGGCTTGGTGACTTGATCACCCTCAGCCCCGTCCAGCGATCACCCCAAAAGCTACTTTCCAGCAGCCGTGACAAGCCCTCCTCTATTTCCGCAACAACCCCTAAGCGCACAGGAGATACCGTATGAATTCAAATCGTAGAGCCGTTGCTAAAGGCCTGGCCGGCTTGGCTTTAAGCAGCGCCTTGCCCGTAGGGTTGGCGCAGTCTGACTTCCCCTCCAAACCCATCCGACTGGTTGTTGGTTACCCACCTGGGGGCGCCAACGACATCACTGCGCGCCAAGTGGCCCAGCGTCTGACCGAGGTGCTCAAGGTTTCTGTTGTGGTGGATAACCGCGCTGGCGCCAATGGGCTGATCGGTTCTGACCTTGTTGCCAAGGCCACCCCCGATGGCTACACCCTTCTCATGGGGGGACTTACGCCCATGGTCCTCAACCGCCTGACTTACACCAAGCTGCCCTACAACCCCGACGCAGATCTAGTTGGCGTGAGCACGGTTGCTAGCAGCCCCATCGTTTTTGCGGTGCGCCCCAACTTGCCGGTGAATAATCTGGCCGATCTGGTTCGCCTAGCCAAAAGTAAGCCCGATGCGGTTCGCTTTGCGACTGTGGGCTCTGGCGGTTCGACCCGTGTAGTGCTGGAGTTTTTAAACCAGGCGACCGGCGCAGGCATCACCTACATTCCCTACAAAGGCGCTGCGCCTGCCATCACAGACATTCTGGGTGGCAGTGTTGATGGCATGGGCGTCGACCTGCCCGCGCTGCTACCCTTTATCAAAGACGGGCGCCTGCGTGGCATCGCCATCACCAGTGAAACACGCAACTCTTTGCTGCCCGAACTGCGCACCGCCGCAGAACAAGGTGTGCCCGAGCTCACGTGTGGCAATTGGTACGCCGTGGTGGCCCCCGCGCGCACGCCTCGCGCCGTGCTTCAGCGCTTGCACGTCGCCTTGCAACAAGTCGTGGCCCTGCCCGACTTTCGCCAGCAAACCATTGCTGGTGGTGCCGAGCCGCGCGCAAGCGCTTCGATTGAGGCCTTTGCCAGCTTCCAGCAAAGCGAACTCGCGCGCTGGGGCAAGGTGATTAAGACTGCAGGCATCGAAGCTGAATGACCGGCTTACAGGAGTTCAGATGAGCATGAAAATCTGGCACCAGAGTTTTACCACCCTGGCCCGCGTCCCCGAGTACAACGAGAAATTGCACATGCACATCCGCAAGGTGGTTCGCCCAGACACCGAGGTGGTAGTTCACGGCACCCACTCCGGAACCCACGGCCACAAGCCTGGAGACGGACCTAGCACTGATGTGGGCTACGCTTATTTCCAAGCTCTGCACGCGCACCAGTTTGCCTATGCCGCCGTGTTGGCTGAAGAAAGCGGTTTCGATGGTTTTGCCATGGCCACTTTGCCTGAGCCTGGAATTCGCGAAATGAGAAGCCTCGTATCCATCCCGGTGGTTGGTTATGGCGAGGCCTCCATGACTCTGGCCACGCATCTGGGCCAGAAGTTTGGGGTGTTGTTATTCATTAAGGAAATGATTCCCGCCATTGAGTCCAACATTACTCGTATGGGCCTGACCAGCCGGTGTGCAGGCGTCCGCTATGTGGGATTCCCCTCCAGCGCGGTTATCCCTACTAAGCAGGTGCCCGACAACATTCTGGAGGTCTTCCACGATCAAGCGCGCAAGTTGATCGCTGAGGGCGCCGATGTCATCATTCCGGGCGAGGCCCCACTTAGCCTGCTGCTGCATGGCGCCGGCATCACGCGGGTCGACGATGTGCCGGTCATTGAAAGCGTGACTGCCGTCCTAAAGACGGTCGAACTGCTGGTCGATATGAAGCGCTTAGTGGGTACATCCCGTTCAACCCGCGGTTACTGGCAAGCCATGCCCCCGCGCGAGCGTGTCAAGGATCTGGTCGACCTCTACGGCATTTCTAAATTATTCCCCCAGGAGAAGTAAATCATGACAACATTTCCGCGAATTGTTACCCTTGCCCTCTGGGCGCTGGCGGTTGTCTCACTTAGCAAGCCAGCTTCTGCGCAGTACCCGGACCGTCCAGTCAAAATAATCGTTCCCTACAGCGCCGGCGGTCCCGCCGATTTACTCGCGCGCGTTGTCGCACAAAAGCTCTCTACTTCGCTAGGTCAATCGTTCCTGATTGAGAACAAGCCGGGTGCCGGCCTTGTCGTGGGCGCTGAGGCGGCCGCCAAATCTGCGCCCGATGGTTACACCTTGTTCGTTGCTGCCTCTTCGATGCTGATGGACGCCGGTACAAACGCCCGGGGCCGTAGCCCCGAAGACAACCTGCGAGACTTCGCACCCATATCGCTCATTGGCAGCCTGCCGTTGGTAGTTATTACCAACGTGTCGATGCCCGTTCAAAGCGCACGAGACCTCTTGGACTATGCGCGCAAGCGCCCCGGAGAAGTCAACTTCGGCTCTTCTGGTGCCGGTAGCCTGACCGCTTTGGCCGGCGAGTTATTCAACACCATGGGAGGGGTCACGATGCAGCATATCCCGTACCGCGGCATCAACGAGGCCATCACGGACCTAATTGGCGGACGCGTGCAAGTGGCGTTTGCGGGTGCGCCCATCGCACTCCCCAACGTGAAGGCGGGCAAGGTGCGTGCTATTGCGGTCACCAGCCTGACCCGAATGAGCAGTGCGTCCGAATTGCCCACCTTGGCAGAAACCGGCCTTGCAGGCTACGATATCAACCCCTGGTACGGGTTAGTGGCGCCCACCGGAACCCCAGCGCCAATACTTAACAAGTTGCATGCGGAAATCAATCGCATTCTGGCCCAAGCCGAAGTCAAGGAGCGATGGTCGCAATGGGGTGCAGAAAGTACGGGCAGCAAGTCTCCAGCTGAATTTTCCAACCTCATGCGCAATGAGACCACCCGCTGGGCCAAGATGCGGGCGGAGGGCAAAGTCAAGATGGATTGAGTCTACTTCTGTGTGGTTGAGGCGCTAGCGGTAAACACTGATGCGTCATCTTCGACCTAGCGAGTGCGATTGCTGAGGCAGCCGTTGCCCAGACTCATACCAACCAGCGCCTTCGTATGATGCGTGCGTTCGTGGATCACTCCACGGAATTGGCAACTGAAAAGAGTCCAGGTAGATCGCCTTGATTTCAAGGCTCGATTAGCGCAGGCTGAGCCTCAGAGCAGCTCTTCGATGCGCGCCGGCACAAACGGTTTGAGCGACACAGCTTTATTCAATAAGTCCATTGTAAAAGGTGGACGCGCCCAACAGCGCTTCAACCCCTCCAGCCCAGCGCGGTAGCGTGCCTCGATTCAAGCACCCGCGTCCACCTAAAACTCGCTGTGCCGATACCCACATCACTTGGTCATCACGACTCTCCAGCAGGCTCTGGACAAGGCAATTGAAAATTCAGCTCGTAATAACTTGCTTTAAGTTGTTATTGCGCCACCCAGCCGCCATCCATATTCCAGGCCACGCCGCGCACGTTGTTACCGGCCGCAGAGCAGAAAAACACCGCCAGCTCGCCCAGCTCTTCGGGGGTGGTGAATTGCATAGAAGGCTCTTTTTCCCCGAGAAGCTGGCGTTTGGCGTCTTCGTTGGAAATGTTCTGGGCGGCTGCTTTGGCATCGACCTGCTTTTGAACCAGAGGGGTCAGCACCCAGCCCGGGCAAATGGCGTTGCAGGTCACGCCTGTGGTGGCCGTTTCCAGGGCGCAGACTTTGGTCAGGCCGACCAGGCCGTGCTTGGCGGCCACATAGGCAGATTTTTCGGCTGAACCCACCAGACCATGGGCTGATGCCACGTTGATGATTCGGCCCCAGTTGGCTGCTTTCATAGCGGGCAGCGCCAGGCGCGTGGCGTGAAAAGCGCTGCTCAGGTTGATGGCCAGCACAGCGTCCCATTTCTCGACGGGAAAGTCTTCTATTTTTGCAACGTGTTGAATGCCGGCGTTGTTGACCAGAATATCGATGCGGCCGAACTTGTCGGCTGCAAACTTCATCATGGCTTCGATCTCGGCGGGCTTGCTCATGTCAGCGCCGTGGTAGGCCACTTGTACGCCCAGGGCGCTGATCTGAGCTTTGGGGCCTTCAATGTCGCCGAAGCCGTTGAGCACGATATTGGCACCGCGTGCCGCCAGTGACTTGGCAATGCCCAGACCAATACCGCTGGTGGAGCCGGTCACAAGAGCAGTTTTACCTTGAAGCATGTGCTTTCCTCTGAATCAATTAGGATCAAGTGATTGCTATTTTTATAGCGCCTTGTGCATTATCCCGTCTGTCTGTAGCTGTTAAAAAATGAACGAACCTAGCCTGAACTTCGTAACCTGTCCGGATGCTCCCGGTGGTGCCGTATCGACCCACCAAATGGCTTATTGGCAGTGGGGTGATGCCGCCAGCGGACATGTGGTGCTGTGTGTGCATGGCTTGTCGCGGCAGGGAAGGGATTTCGATACCCTGGCGCGCGCCTTGTGCGAGCGGGCTCAGGCGGCTGGCGTGCCATTGCGTGTGGTTTGCCCCGACGTGGTGGGCCGCGGCAAGAGCGACTGGCTCAAAGACCCGGCCGGCTACCAGATTCCGTTTTATGCGGCCGACATGCTTTGCCTGCTTGCGCAGCTGCACGCGCAGGCCCCAGTGCGCACTCTCGACTGGGTGGGCACCAGCATGGGCGGGCTGATCGGCTTGGCTCTTTGCGGCCATCCCGCCGCACCCCTGCCGCAAGCAGTGCGCAAACTGGTGCTCAATGACGTAGGGCCCACACTGGAGTGGTCGGCTTTGCAGCGCATTGGTGCTTACCTGGGCAAAAGCGGCGAGTTTGATAACTTGCAGCAAGCCGCAGATGCCATGTGGGCCATTTCCTCGAGTTTTGGCCCGCACACCCCCGAGCAGTGGCTCGCGCTGTGCCGCCACATGGTCAAGCCGGTGGATGCTTTGGTTGCTGCAGGCGGCAAACTCCGCTTGCATTACGACCCTGCGATTGCACACGCCTTTGGCGTTGCCACCGAAGCATCAACGCTGGAAAGCCAAGCTATTTTGTGGCAACTGTATGAGCAGATCAAGGCCGACACCCTGCTGCTCCGGGGCGCGCAATCAGATTTGCTCAGCACCCAGACGGCACAAGCCATGCAGCAACGCGGTCCGCGCGCCAGGTTGGTCGAGTTTGCAGGGGTGGGGCATGCGCCCACGCTGATTGCCAGCGACCAATTGGCTGTGGTGGCTGACTTTTTGCTGGCTTGATGCGCATGGCATCAGACACGGCTTCCATTTTTGCCGCTACGGCCGACAGCCTGCCGGACCCGGCGCAGTCGCTTGCACGCGCGCGTGCCTTCGCTGAGCCCCTGATCGGCAGCGAGTTGCTGGACACCGGTGAAAACACTTTGGCGCATGCTGATGCCGTAGTCACGATCTTGAAGTCTATGGGCGGCAGCCAGGCTATGCAGGCCGCTATTTATCTGGTCCATGCCAGCCAGCATCTGAACAAGCCTCTGGAGGTCATCAGCAAAGCCTTCGGCAGCAACTTTGCCACCCTGGCCATGGAAACGAACAAGTTGGTTGATGTACAGCGCCAGGCGCGTAGCGCCAGCGGCAAGCTGCAGCCAGTCGAAAATCCGGTTGAGCAATCTGAAAATGTGCGCAAGATGCTGTTGGCTTTCTCTCGCGACTTGCGCGTGGTGATGCTGCGACTGGCCTCGCGTTTGCAGACGCTCAGGCATTACGCTGCAAGCAAGCAGACGCCCCCTGATTCCCTGGCCCATGAATCGCTGCATGTGTTTGCGCCGCTGGCCAACCGTCTGGGTATCTGGCAGCTCAAATGGGAAATGGAAGACTTGGCTTTTCGCTTCATGGAGCCTGATGTCTACAAGCAGGTGGCGCGTCAGCTTGACGAAAAACGGACTCTGCGCGAAGGTTTCATGGAGTCGCTCAGGTCGCAGCTTGAGCGTGATCTGAACCAGCAGGGCATTGCGGCTTTGGTGCAGGGCCGACCCAAACATATTTACAGCATCGTCAAAAAAATGCGCGGTAAAGCGCTGGGTTTTGAGCAGGTGTTTGACATCCGCGCTTTGCGCGTCGTCGCCGCTGACGTCAAGGGTTGCTATGCCTCACTTGGCTTTGTGCATTCCAATTTCACGCCAGTGCAGGGCGAGTTTGACGACTACATCGCCAAGCCCAAGGCTAACGGCTACCAGTCGCTGCATACCGTGGTGCGTGATGCCGGGGGCAGGGCGATTGAAATTCAAATCCGTACCCAAGCCATGCATGAGCATGCAGAGCACGGCGTGGCTGCTCACTGGGCCTACAAGGAGGCCGGCACCAAGGGTTACGCCGGCGTTTCGGCCAGCGGTGAGTACGACGCCAAAATCGCGGTACTGCGCCAGTTGCTGGCCTGGCAAAGCGACCTGGCCGGACCGATTGCCGCCAAAGCGCCGGGCACTGAACAAGGCTTGTTTGAAGACCGTATCTATGTGCTCACGCCCGAAGCTGCCGTGCTTGAGTTGCCCCGCGGCGCTACGGCTGTAGATTTTGCGTACAGCGTGCACACCAACCTGGGTCACCGTTGCCGCGGTGCGCGCCTGGACGGTGTCATGGTGCCGCTGAACACGCCGCTACACAACGGCCAGACTGTCGAGGTCATCACCGTCAAGGAGGGCGGCCCCTCGCGGGATTGGCTGAACCCCGAGCTGGGGTTTTTGGCCAGCGCCAGAGCCAAGTCCAAAGTGCGCGCCTGGTTTAACGCCTTGGCCATGCAGCAGACAGTTAGCAGGGGTCGTGAGGCGGTCGAAAAGCTGCTGCAACGCGAAGGCAAAACTGCCATCAAACTTGACGATTTGGCTGTCCAGCTGGGTTTTAAAAATGCCGAGGACCTGTTTGAAGTGGTCGGCAAGGACGAGCTGTCCCTGCGCACCATAGAGAACATGCTCAATCCGCCTGAGCCGGCGCTCTCGCAAGACGACTATGTGCTGGCCAAAAAACCGCGTCTTGACAAGTCCGGCAAGAGTGGCAAGGCCGGTGTTCTGGTGGTGGGCGTTGAGTCCTTGCTGACGCAGTTGGCCAAGTGCTGTAAGCCGGCACCGCCGGACGCTATCAAGGGCTTTGTCACCAAAGGCAAGGGCGTGAGTATTCACCGTGCCGATTGCAGCAATTTTCGCAACATGGCCCAAGGAAGTCCAGACCGTGACATTCAGGTCGCCTGGGGCGTGCAGCAGTCGCAAGGTGCGGCCATGTACCCGGTCGATGTCGCAATTGAGGCCACCGACCGGCAAGGGCTGTTGCGAGATATTTCAGAGGTTTTTGCCAAAGAAAAAATGAATGTCATTGGCGTTCAAACGCAATCCGTCAAAGACAACCGTGGCGGTACCGCTTGGATGACCTTTACCGTAGAAGTTGGCGACGCGGGCCGACTCCATCATGTGCTCGGGGTCGTGGCCGAGGTGACCGGCGTGCGCAGCGCCCGCCGGCGATGACGCCCTTGCAAGCCGGATGCGCCGTGGCCAGAGTCTTTTCCAGCACGCGCGAATCACCTCCTGAGCCCTGCTACAATTCGACGATAGGTTAGTATTTAGGCGCGTAGCTCAGCTGGTTAGAGCACCACCTTGACATGGTGGGGGTCGTTGGTTCGAGTCCAATCGCGCCTACCAAATCTTCCGTAACTGGTTGATTTAATTGAAGTTTCAGGCCTCGCGGCGAAGCGGTGTTTTGTGTTCACACATTGTGATCTACGGAGACCGATCGATGCCCACTTCACTTAAAGATACACCCGTTTCTTTCCACAACGGTCAGAAACGGATCAACCTTCGAGCAGCGCTCGAGACAAAACAATACAAGACATCCTCGGTCGAAATGACCTTCGGTGAACTTGCGCGTGCCTATCTCGCAGTCCACTACAACGGAGCGGATATGCAACTGCGTAAATGGATCGATCTGCTGGACTCGCGAAGCGCCTGGGAAGTGGGCGTAGAAGAACTCGCGCTTGCCGGCATCGCCATGATCGATAACGGCTATGCACCTGGCACCGTCAACAGAAACTTCTCACAACTGGGAAGTGTCTACCGCTGGGCTAAACAACAACGCCTAACGCCCGTGGGTTTTATCTCGCCCACACTCTCTCAACATCGATATGAAGAGTTGATGCGACACATATTTATTTCTGATGATGAAGTGCAGCGACTCATCGATGGCGCAGCAGCTCACGAAGATCGTCGCTTTCAAGTATTGATCAGACTTCTCGCGGAAACAGGCTGCCGCTTTAGCGAAGTAGCCGAGCGCAGGTGGAAGGATTTTGATCTGGAGGCATGCTCAATAGAAGTACTGTCCGACGTCAGCGTGTGTGAGACAAATAGGGGTACTTGATTAAAGGAGGGTTTTGGTTCATCTTTCAACCTAAGGAGTGAAGATGAAATTGAAATCTATTCAACCCAAGGCCTCTGCCGAGCA
>Ga0214921_10002487_pt1 | contig 29835 bp, 26 predicted proteins | sample LL1505_MetaG_FD_177992 | JGI IMG/M metagenome (GOLD analysis project Ga0214921, IMG submission 177992) | Freshwater microbial communities from Lake Lanier, Atlanta, Georgia, United States - LL-1505 | ecosystem: Environmental > Aquatic > Freshwater > Lake | place: USA: Georgia | collected...
GTACTTTCTCGACGCGTGCATCCATGGTCATCCCACGCAACACCGGCCTTGGTGGCAATTACCACACTTGAGCGTGATCCACACATGGCATCAAGACAGCGGGCAAGCAAGGTTTCCGCCAAGCCGAATCCATAAACATCTGCTGTATCAAAAAATGTTACGCCATTTTCAATAGCGCAAGTGATTGCGTTTAATGCGGCGGAGTCATCACGCACCCCCCAACCATGTCCGCCAGCTGGTGCTCCGCCAAGGCCTATTCGAGTTGGTCGAATTGGTATACCAGACAATTCGAATGTATCATTGGAATTTAGTATGTTAGAACTCATTTCCAAATTTTGAGCAGTGTGCGAATGATGATTAAAATGTCTCCAAAAAAACTTCGGTTCAAAACATATTCCCGCTGCAGCTTAAGTTTTCGTGGTTGAACCGTGCAGAGATAGAACTCGGCTGGCGTCATATCTCCCCGAGCTTGCATGATCGAGTCCAAGTCCGTCATTTCAAGCGTGGCCAGATCGGTTATGCCAGGGCGCAATTGAAGGACAATTTGATCTTCTTTCGCATAATTTTCTGCATAAAAAGGTATTTCGGGTCTTGGTCCAACGAAACTCATGTCGCCTTTAAATACGTTGATAAGTTGAGGGATCTCGTCAAGTTTGGTTCGCCTCAGCCAGGCTCCAATCTGCGTAATTCGGGGATCATTTGTGCCTGAAGTTTCCCGGCCCAATGCTTCAGCGCCGTTAATCATGGTACGAAATTTAAGTAATTCAAAATGTTTTCCATGACGTCCCACACGCTGTTGCCGAAATAGAATAGGACCAGACGAAGTGATTTTAACCAAAAATGCCACTAAGATAAGAATTGGGAAAAGTGCAATCAAGCCAAATAGTGATGCGACCACATCGAAGCAACGTTTCACGGCAGAGTCAGTGATCCAATTGCTTCTTTTTAAAGAATCATCGCTCTGGGTAGACATACAGCACTGTGTCCGCAATCGTGCGGCTATGACGTCGTAAGTAGAACTGACACTTTGGTCCAATGACCGAAGATAAATAAAGGGGGATGCGCCAGATATCAGTCGGCAAGTGGTAGACGGAAACGGCCAATCCTGTTCGCGAACTTCGAATAATGTTTTCGGCGCCTCGAAGTGCCGCTTCTTCTGAGCCCTCGATATCAAGCTTTATCATATTGGGTGCAAAGTGGGGGATGACGTCATCCAGTTTTACGCACTGAATAGAAATCCCGCCATCATTAGAGATTGAGCTCCCGGTATCGCCTTGGGCAGAAAATTGAAGCATTGTTGTACGATCAAGTACACCGCAAGGCCACGCCATGGCACCAGGAATTGCGTGATTGTTTTGAGCCAGATTCGCAAAGCTTGCAGGATCCGGCTCAAAGGAGATGCTCGCTTCAATATTGTAGCCACGCGTTATTGCAGCCCGCACGCTATCTCCATCAAACGCACCACAATCAATCATACGCAACTGCTTGGACCATCTCGGAAGATCCGCTGGGAAGTAAGGATTGGGGGTGATCTCTGGAAATCCAGAGTCGTCAAGTTGGGTCACGAATGCCAAAAATGCATCAAACAGTTGTCGACTGTGATCATCACTTAACAATGTGCGCGTAGCAGCAAGTTCACGTTTATGATTGCCGACATCGGAGGCATCAAGCATAGAGCAAAGCTTCCCACTACTTCGGTAAGCATTTCTTCCAAACTCACCAAATGAAAGCACTTCCCCCCATCCAAGACCAAGCAGCCGATCTCGTGTGGCCGATTCATTTACAGTAGGATTCATTACTGCGAAAATCACTGTAGATTTTTTACGCTGACCGATAGGAATATGAGCGGAATTAGGGGCATGTACAGGTAGATTACTTACGGTTCGAATTCGATCTGCGGCATCATCTATAAACCCATTGATTGGAATGCCCTCGCGAACAAAGCCTTGCAGAACCCAAGACGCGGCGCCGCCTGCCCCAAAGAGGAACTTTTCGCCATTAGTAGATTGTTCTTTGATTATCTTCATATTTTACTTTTTCAACTGAGTCAATTTCGAATTGTATTCATGCGAATCTTTTGCGAGCCGTTCCACCCAATCTGCATAGTTCCGATAGATACTAGCGGCATCACAATGTTCATTAAAGAAAGAACGGGCTCGCTCAGCCATTTTTTCGATAAGCTCACGATTTTCATATAGGCGAAGAACTCCTAAAGTCAGCTCCTCGACAGAAAAGAAATTAAAGCCGAATTGGTGCTTGTTAATGAGATCGCGTAATTCACCGTCAAATACCGATGCTAGCGGAACACCTTCTGCAAGATATGAAAACACTTTATTAGGAAGAAAGTTTCGTTCAGATGTTTTTCCTGAAGTGCACAATCCAAGGTGAGACTGCTTCAGTACCGCTGCGATAGAGGCGGAATCTGCCCAGCCTGCGAAAACAACATTTTTTAGACCTTGTGCCATTTTACGCAATGTCGGTCCAAGATCGCCATCGCCCATAAATACAAAAACTAAATTTGGAATAGATTGCAGTTTCTTCGCTGCTTGAATTGCTGCCTCTGGGTTGTGATATGTTGAAAATGTTCCTACAAAGGTCACGACCATGCACCCATTTAATCTTTCCGCTATGAGTCGTTGAATCTGCTCGGGCACCACTGTATCGGATTCGCGGTAAGAACCTAGGTAAAAAACCCTGTCGTAGTTGGTTCGCTTTCGATTTGCGCATTTCAACCCCCAAGATAAAAGGGGCTCTGTCATTGAGTAAATTGCCTGAGCCCGAGTGAGCGCGTGGTTTCGCTTATGAAATTCGTATTTTAGTGCAAGGCGACCGATCCCTTTCAATCCAGTTGGCAAAACATCAACAAAGTTGTCTGGCCACTTATCACGCACATCCACCGCCACAGGTATGTGCCGATCTGCCGCATAACATACAGCGGCATTTGCTAAATTATGGGGGGGGAAAGAAGTAACAATGATGTCAGCTCTTTCTGCAAGTCCTGACTGATTTTTAAATTTATTCGTGATGATGTGGTGATCTAGAACACGCCGAAGGGAAACATTCTTTGAGTAGCCAATGCCTTTAAGTGCGCGAATTGTGACACCCTTAATAGGCACAAATGTCGTATCTCGATCGAAATACCATTGCTTACGAAGATGGTTGAAGCAACTTGCCCACCATGTAACTTCATGCCCACGTGACGCAAGTTCTTCCGCAAGGAGTCGTGTTCGAAGCCGGCGTACGGCAGGATCAATAGGCAACTGTTCGCTTGGTTGTACAAGCCAAATCTTCAACTTCGGAATTTCTGAAAGTTTTGAATTTCAAATGCTACTCGCTGAATCATACTTTCTATCATTTCTGGATAAATCGGAATCGATAAAATCCTTCTTTGGTTTGCAAATGCGTTTGGAAAATCTTCTGCCTTATGCCCTAGATACGCATATGCAGGGTAGAAGGGCAGTGCCCGAGAATAATTGAGCATGGTTGAGATGCCCGCAGAGTTTAAGTGCTCTTGTAGTGCGTCCCGTTCTTCACACCGAATCACATACAAGTGAAAAACATGCGTCCGTTCAGCGGCAATTGTAGGCATGGAAACTTGCGCTACATCACGCAGTAGCTCTTCATACTTCTTGGCAATGTTCTGCCGCGCGGCAGTCCATCCCGCTAAGTGGGGCAACTTCACCGACAAGACGGCGGCCTGCAACCCGTCAAGTCGACTATTGATTCCTTCGAGGGTGTGCTGACCCTTGCCGCCGTGACGCGCATACAGCTCGCACCAGGACGCAAGTTTTGTGTCGTTGGTTACGATACAGCCCGCATCACCCATCGCACCCAGATTCTTGCCTGGATAAAAAGAGAAGCTTGCTGCGTTGCCCATAGTGCCGACCGTTCGCCCCTTGTACTGCGCCATATGCGCCTGGGCACAATCCTCAATTACCCATAGACCGCGTTTTTCGGCGATCTTTAGGATCGGGTCCATATCGGCAGGTTGGCCATACAAATGGACCGGAATAATTCCAACAGTACGAGAGGTAACCTTCGCGTCGATCTGTTTCGGATCAATTGTAAAGGTGTCAGCGTCTGTGTCACAGAAGACCACACGACCGCCCGCTTGCGTAATTGTTTCTGAGGTTGAAATCCAAGAATGCGCAGTGGTGATTACCTCGTCGCCAGGCTTGATTTTAAGCCCCTTCATCAATATGTAGAGCGCGTCGGTTCCATTGGCGCAGCTTACGCAGTGTTTTACGCCCACCGCTGAAGCAAACTCACTCTCAAAGGTATTCACAAATCCACTGCGAATAAATGCCGATTCGGCGATCACCGTGGCAATCGCGCGATCGATCTCTGGTTTGATTGAAAGATATTGCGCGTGAAGATCTGCGAAGGGAATAGACATTTTACTTTTCTTGAAGTGTTCTGATAAGCCTCGCTGGATTCCCAGCATAGATCCCAGGCTTCAGAATATCTTTTGTGACTACTGACCCAGCCCCAATGACAACATCATCACAAATGCGCACGGGCAGAATCGTAGCGTTAGATCCAATAGACACTCGCTTACCGATGTGAGTGGATCTCCACTTCGTCCTATCGCCACACGATGGCCCGCCCATTTGAAATAGGTCATTGATGAACATCACGCCATGCGCCACCACGCAGTCGTTCTCGATAGTTACTAATTCGCACACAAAACTGTGCGACTGGATCTTGCATCGAGCACCGATGCACACGCCCGATTGAATTTCCACGAATGGTCCAATAAAACAATCATCGCCGATTGTGCAGCCATACAAATTGGCAGGCTGCAGCACTGTCACGCGTTCGCCAAAGGCCACTTTTACGATTCCACAGTTGCGAATTTTTGGGTCAGCCATTTGCCATCCCCAGTTTACACCTTGGTTCCTTTAAGCCCATGATTACTTCCTTTCTTGTCTCAATCGACTCGTAGATCGCCGAAATTAATTCTAGACTCTTTCTCCCCTCCTGCCCATCGACCAGATGCGCTGTATTGTTGCGAATACTTGAGACCACATGCTCGTAATAGGCTTGGTGACCAAAGCCATAGACGTTAGGCGGGTTGACTGAGTATTTCTTCAGCACATCCTCATCGCCAGGCAAAGGCTTGGTAAAATTCCACGTCAGCATTTCATTCACTGCGAAGCCGCCAATCACAACAGTCCCGCCCTCGCCCAGAATAGAGATTGAACCCTCAAGATCCTTTGGCCGTGTGGCGGTGGTTGCTTCGATCACACCCAGCGCACCACTTTTAAATCGCAGAACAACCACGGCTGTGTCCTCAGTCTCAATATTCGCAAGAGCCGTGCGGCTCATCGCAAAGACGCTATGTACATCGCCCATTATCCATTCGAGCATATCCACATGATGGCTCGCTTGATTCGCAAGTACGCCTCCGTCAAGGGCCCAGGTTCCGCGCCAAGCATCTTGGCTGTAGTAGGTCTGCGGACGGCACCAACGAACTCGCACAGTTCCCATGACCAACTTACCAAAGCGGCCACTTTCGAGCGATTCGCGAAGTTTTACTACGGGCACATTGAAACGGTTCTGCTTCACAACAAATAGTTTCACCCCGGCCGCGTCGCATGCGGCAATCATTCGGTCAGCGTCGCTAAGAGTTAGTGCCATGGGTTTTTCAACCACAATGTGTTTTCCATATGCCGCAAGTGCGATTACATGTTCCGCATGAAGGCCGCTTTCAGTCAGCACAACAGCAACATCTATTTTTTCAGACATCATCATTTTGTTCATATCGTCGTAAGCAGGCACCCCGAATTCCTTGCCAATGGCTTCCGCGCGGGGAAACTTTACATCACACACCGCCGAGAGGTGGGCGCTTGCGATCTGGCCATGCCCCAGCAGCTCTGAGTGTCGCTTGGATATTCGACCGCAACCGATCAACCCAAAATGAAGTACGCTACTCAAAGGATTTAACGGAGATCGTCAAAGATACATGAGTCAAAGTTTTTCAGCTGTTATAGTGCGTGATTAATTTTTCGCCCTGTAGCCATTCTACGAAGAAATTGGTACATCGGATGGAATTTTTTATGAAATGCCCAATCAGTTGGATAATTACAATGCGGAAGCGGCACTGCCTTCATGATTTTGTCCCATTCATTCGCTTTAAACCCAAGCTTTCTACAGACAAAGTCAATTGCGGGCTCAAGCTCGCCATCCGCCCACATTGGCTTTGCTATTTCGTGTAATGCAGTATCCCGCGTTAAGTGGCCCGCTAATATTTGGCATGACAAATGCGCACGTCTCTTATCTATGCCGAATTTAACAGGCAAGTAATACTCCTGAAAAAATCTTGTAAAAGAACTCTCTCCATGTTTCCGACCGTAATCTCGCCAGCCGAGCTCCGATTCAAGCTCCTTCTTAGCGGAGTTGCGGTCATAGTCTAAATAATTTAGCACAGGAAGGAATCTGACGCCTCGCACCACAATCGCATATGCATAGAGCTGTTTTGGCATGCTGGGGTACGAGCGGATCGGCGCATCTCCAAATCTGCGGTGGATTGCACGAATGTGCACCCAGTCTTTATTGTCGTGTCCTGCGTTTGTTTGCAGAAATGCTTCTGTGACGAAGTTGGATCCACTCAAAATATGTCGCACACCGAACTTAGTGGCGAGTCGAAATAAAGTTGCATTTATCGCATGGTCAGTAACAGTCTCTACATTCGGAACGGATGCGCGAAAGAAAGCTCGTTGCAGACTGCGAAAGGTGTCCCAGTCAAGAACTTCAGTATGCAGCTCAATGCCCAGCCTACGAGAAAGTTCCTCTATATTGCTTACTGCCAATTCGTTGTTCCAGCCATTATCCACGTGAACTGCAAGTGGCTTAAGGCCTGCTTGTACTGCGCGCAACAGAACTAGTGAACTATCAACACCGCCGCTTACTCCGCAAATACAATTAATCCCCCCACGTTTTTTTCTGATTTTTTCCAAGATGGAATTCCATTGATTACGACCAGTTTCGCGCAGGAGAATTTCTTTCGAGGCTTTTTCTTTATAGAAGGATACAAATTGTGAATCGCCTTGTTCGTTGAAATAGATTCCGGGATCAGAAGTATCCATAATTGTTGTTCTGCACATTCGATAGTCAGCCAACATGGCATTGTGCCCAGGCCGGAACTGTGCGCTAGGGCTTATTTTGTGCATGGCGGTTCCTCGTGGATCAGGAGATTTTGGGGATAGGTTATCAAAACGGCCCGGCGGGGTCCGTGGAACACGAATATGCTCCCGGCGGCCACCGCCGAGGCGCCGGCGGCGAGGCCCTGCCGGAGATGCGTCAACGAGCCGGCCCCCCCCAAGGCTATCACCGGAATAGAAACCGCTTGGGCAACCTCCTTGAGCAGCTCCAGATCATATCCTTTCATCGAGCCGTCCCGGTCGATGGAATTCACGATCAGCTCGCCACAGCCCGCATCCTCACAACGGCGGGCCCAATCCCGGGGTGGGTGGTTTGTTTTTTTCTTTGCGGACCCGTAAAAGACCCGCGGTCCGTGCCACCTGGTCCGCAAAACCTCCATCGAAGCCACCACGGCCTGGGAACCAAATTCCGCAGCTACTTCTCTTGCCAATCGCTGGTCTTCATGCAGGGCCGTGTTGAGCACGACTTTCTCATATCCTAGCTGGAAAAGTTGGCGAACCTCTTCGATGGATCGAATCCCTCCTCCGTAGCTGATCGGCATAAAGGCTTCCGATGCGATTTCCCGGATTTGCCTAGCTTTTTCCGGCCCAAAGGCACCACCCCCGATATCCAGGAGAACCAGCTCATCAGCCCCCTTGTCGCTAAAGATTTTCACGGCATTTATCGGATCACCCACGTAGACTGGGTGGCGAAACTGGCGCGTTCGTACTAACCGCCCCTCTTCCATTGTTAGGGCAACGATGATCCGCGGTCGGGCCGCGAGCTCCTGCTCAAGATAAGAAATGGTCATCCAAGGGTCTGGGATACGGCGGGGGATGACGGAGCAAGACCGCCGGCCCAATCCAGCCACGCCTTGAGAAAAGTGATCCCGTGCCGATGACTCTTCTCCGGATGAAACTGAACTCCCAGAGCGTTACCGACCCGGACCACCGTCGTGAAGCGCACCGACCCGTAATTAGCCTGGCATGGAAACATTTCGGAGTTTTCCGGCGCTTCGATGAAATAGGAATGGGCAAAGTACATCCGGCCGGGTGGAACTCCGAAAGGAAGACAACCCTCGGGCGGGGCAAAGACCCGCCACCCCATTTGGGGAACTCTGAGCGGAAGCCCAGAGCGGTCCTCACCACGGAAACGGCGAACGGACGCTTTCACCCAGCCCAACCCCCGACCATCCCCCTCTTCACTTTGTTCGCAAAAAAGCTGTGCTCCAAGGCAGATTCCCAAAATGGGCACGTTTCCAGCAAAACAGTCCTGGAGCCAACCCCTCAGGTTCATTCGGTCCAGGGACTGCGTGGCCTTCGAAAAATGCCCAACTCCGGGCATGACAACAGGCAAAAGCTTTTCGGTGGTCTGAGGCTCCCCGCTAACCACCTCGGGCTGATAGCCCAGCCGCTTCACCATGCGGCAAACGGAACCGACATTGCCAATACCTAAATCAATCACACAACACTTTTTCATATAGTTATTTAAATTGACTTACTTTAATTTAAAAAAGCAAATGTGACCCGCAAAGAAATTTAAGCCTCTATTATATGCTCGGAAAATCGCTCAAGGAACCGCTCAAGTAAAAGTACTCGCATCATTTGTCTTCCATTTGGAATTGCTTTCCCTTGCAGAAAGTTTTTGTAAGCAAGACGGACACCATCTTGAGTTAAGATTTTTAAAGAAGAGGACCTCATTTCATTTCGCAACATCTTTTCGAAAGTCGGCCGAAAAAGTGTTGAAGCCCATTGCGATTCAGGAATCCCAAAACCCTTTTTGTCTCGCCGAAGCCTAATGGAATCAGGAATTACTCCACGAAGCGATTTCCGAAGAATAGACTTTGAACGACCACAACCAAACTTAGCTTGCGCGGGAAGGCTCAAAGCGAACTCTACCAAATAATGATCCAAAAAAGGCAGCCTTACTTCAACGGAGTTCCACATCGACATTCGATCCTCATAGTGCAAAAGTGCCGGTAAGGATAAAGAAAACAAGTCTCGCTGTTCTCGGTCAGCATAGCTTTTCCCAAGCCCGATTTGTTCATTCCGCATTTCAGTATTAATGGGGTGAATTAAGCCGGCAGCGGGAAGCCGTGCACTACCCATGTAACGGATTGCTTCGCCTAACTTAAATTCACTTAAGATATTGCTTCGAATAAGAGACAAAAACGTTATTTTGGCAGCCATTAATAACCGCATATTTCGAATTAATTCAAAAATAAAAAAATAAAAAAACTTGTTATAACCACCAAACTGTTCATCACTCCCTTGACCACTAAGTAAAACCTTTATTTTTTTATTTTTTGCTTGTCGCATAAGCATAAGATGAGAGACATCGCTTAGAGCGCAAAGCGGTTGATCATTTGCCCACGATGCTTCGGTAATAGTATTTAACAAATGTTCAGGGTTATTTGAGACATTGTATTTTAAAGATTTTATTTTAGCAAATTGGGCCATTTCATCGATATAATAACTTTCATCAAGAGATTTTTCATTGCTCACCACCGAAAAAGCAACTTGTTGTGATGAAGATAAAAAATTCTTTGAAAAACCCAAGATTGCAGAGCTGTCCAAGCCGCCAGAAAGCAGGAAACCAATAGGAACATCACTTCTTAAATGTAAAGAAACTGATTCAACAAGTTTTTGTTGCAACTCTTCCGCAGCATAAGCGGAATTACTAGTATTAGAGTTACTCGGTAAAGACCAGAACTTTGTAGTATAAGTTTTATAATTGCAATTTAAATCGATCACCGAAAAGCTTGCAGGTTCAAAAGCGCGAATTCCTTTGAAAAATGTTTCCTGATCAGTATTTAGGAGGCCATAAGTAATATAGCGGACAGCCGCATTTCGATTAATATTAAGCTTTCGCCCATGTGCCAAGATAATTGCTTTTATTTCAGACGCAATATACAGGCATGAAGTGTCGTAAAACAAATAGAGTGGTTTGATACCAAATCGATCTCTTGAAAGAATAATCTGCCCCGTTTGTTTATCAAATATGACAGCTGCCCACATCCCTCTTAGTTTTTTAAATGTATCTAAGCCCCACTCCGCAAATGCCTCAATAAAAACACGCGTATCGCTCATGCTTCGTGATTGATTTTTTTGGTAGAGTTTTAACTCATTAGCTAATTCTATATAGTTGTAAATTTCACCATTTAGCACAACAGAAAATCTGTTGTCCCAAGATTCCATCGGCTGATTGCCATTTGTGCTTAAATCAATAATTGACAATCGATTGTGTCCCATGCCAACAAAGGTTTTATCGTTTGCTTTATAAATTAACTGCATGTGAGCATCAGGCCCACGATGAATTTGTGAGCGCACCATAGTATCCAAGCTCTTTTCAACGATCTGCCTGTTTTCAGATATTACTACAGAGATACCGCACATAAATTAATATTGCTGACAGACAAGATTATACACTCTGTGCAGCTTTTTCTCTTCTTTTTCCCAATTATATTTTTGCTTGAGACTGAATACATTAACCTTTTTTTCTCTTAAACTTTTTTTATTAATCTTTTTCAGAATTTTTAGAACTTCAGGTGAGGAGGGCGAAACAGACCAGCCACACTTGTTTTTCTTTACTATTTTTTCCATTTCAGTGTTTTTTGCTACAATCATAGGTATTGAATTATTGATGTAAGAAAAGAATTTGTTGGGCAAGGCATATTTATTATTTAGACAATCCTGGGGAAGCAATGAGAAACCTATGTCGGCTTGACACGTGATTTTTGCTAATTTTTCAGGTTGAATACTTTCCAAATAATGAATTCGGCTGTTTTTTTTACAAACTGCTTGGATTTGCTTTTTCATGGGGCCAAAGCCCACAAATAATATATGGTGATTTATTTCCTTTGAGGAAAAAGCTTCTAAGAGCACATGTACACTTCGCTCCTTTGCAAAAAGCCCTTGATATAAAAAAAGAAGTTGACTGTTTTTAATTTTATATTTCGATTTTAATTTATTTATTTTTTGACAATCATATGAGATAGGTTCAGCATTATGAATTACAAATATTCTTTTTTGGGGGAAACTTTCGCTGTATTTTCGAGCTATTTTACTACTGACAGAAATTATACAAGCAGCTCTTTGCGCAAAAACTTTTTCAATTATTTTGAAGATTTGCCTTGTTGCACCGGAAAACGATTCAGTTTCAGTCTCAAGTTCGTGTGGTTCGTATATTAATTTACAATGATGGAATAAACTTAAAAAAAAACAAACTGGAAGCGCTGGCAAACTATGACAGTTAATTATTTTGGGTCTACATTTAATTGCAATAAAGAATACATTTAAACTCCATGTTATCACTTGTGCTATTTTATTGAGACCTTTTGATAATTTAATAATGTTATTTAGATCATAAGCTGGTACTCGAATGCATAACATTTTTTTTCCAATTTTTTCAATTGCTTGCTGTTTTTTGAACAACATCCCAAAGACAGTTACATGGGAGACAATATTATTTTTTACTACAAAATTTACCATTTTAAAAAGTCGAGTTTCGAATTTTATCGGGCTTTGATAGATGTGCAGTGATTGATGTAGATTAGCTTTCATAGGCAATATTTTGTTTCATCCAAATTCCAAAACATAAAACTCTCCATTTGATCGCAGTATTTCGCGATTGATTGCGTTGATTAGTAAAAGTTTTTACAAAATTTTTATAATCTATTATAGGGTCATTTTTTGCCCAGCGCTTTAAATCTTCAAAGTAGTAATTGAATAAAATATCTTCCCAAACGCCAGGATTTGTTTCAAATCCAATCTTATCTTTTCTGCGCAAAATTGGTTGTGGAATTATTTTATTTAATGATGATCTAAGAATATGCTTTGTGCAACCACTATCGCCTACTAAATACTGCTCCGGCATTGAATAAATAAAATTAGCAAGTTGTGATGACAAAAAAGGAACTCTACTTTCAATCGAAAACCTCATGGAGTTTCTGTCACTATGTCTTAATAAGCTTGCTAGAGATCCATTTTGAACGGCGAACTGAAGATTTTCAATAAGCCTCCGTCTATAGTACTCTTTTTTTTGGGTTAAACGCCACTTAAAACTGCATTTGTTCTCAATACTCAACCAATCATAAGTATACTGTTGCCCATGGAATCTTCGAGCAATTTTATAAAGCCAATTTGGACTATTTGTTTGAAGAATTTCCTGAAAAAACAATGATAAAGTATGTCCGGGGTTTTTATGCCATCGCACAAGAAATTGAATGGCATTTAATATTTTTTTCCTTTCGATTAATGACTGAAATCGGAACCAGGGATACCCATGATATCCCCCTAGAATTTCGTCACCCCCTTGACCTTCAAGAATGACTTTTGATCCATTTGCACTTGCACTTTTAAAAATAAAATATTGAGCAAGCACGCTTGGACTACAAAACGGTTCATTTTGACAAGCTACGATTTTGGGAAACTCTGAAATTAATTCATTTTTGGTCGGCCTAATAAAATGTGCTTTTGTTTTTAGTTTTTTACAGATAATATTCACCCATTTTTTTTCATTAAAGTGCGAATTAACATCTTCAAAACTATAAATTTCTAATTTTAAATCGGGAACCAGGTGTTTTGCAGCACAAACAATTGCTGATGAGTCAAGTCCACCACTCAACGCAGCCCCCATCGGAACGTCACTTCGTAAATGTATTGATACGCTATTTAGAAATTCTTTTTGAAAAAGATCACAAGCATCGTGAAACGAAATATTTGGTTTTTCATGATATTGCGGGCGCCACCAGTTTTTTATTGTTGATATTAGTTTTTTTTGTACGTCATATTTTAGATATTGCCCTGGCTCTAAACGATATACATTTTTGTAAAATGTATTTTTTGTATGCTCATACTTGCCGTATACGAGGTAATCATACGCAGCATTTGTGGCGACATCCAATTTACAATCAAGAATAGCTCGAATTCCGCATATTTCGGAGGCAAATATAAACTTACTTGTGTTTTCGACGTAATAAAGCGGTTTAATGCCAAAGGCATCTCTGGCAAGCGTTAATTCTTGTTTTCTATCATCAAAGAAGCAAAACGAAAACATGCCTGTTATTTTATGAAGGCAATCAATACCCCATTCAATTAAAGCGTATAAAAGAACTTCTGTGTCAGTTTTTGTGTTAAATGAGTAATTTCTTTTTATTAACTCTTTTTTAACTTCAACATAATTATATATTTCCCCATTATAAACAATCCAATTTTTTCTGTCTCGAGAAAAAAGCGGTTGTACGCCTTGCTTGCTTAGATCAATAATTGCTAGTCTGTTGTGCACGACTCCAAGACTGTTTTTTTTGTCAAGATGAATTTTTGTTGCATCTGGTCCCCTGTGAAGCATCGCAACCCGTGCCTTATGTAAAAGTTTGGCATCACATGCGCCAACGACGCCAGCGTAACCGCACATGTCAGTATTTTTTACCCAAATGAAAAAGGAAACAAAGAATCGGGAAATAACCAATACAGTTCCATAAGATTGTTGAAGCTTCAGCTCCTATCAGTGTGGCGCATACGAAGAACGTCCAAAAGACATATGATGCATCTGGAAAAGAAGATATATTTATTTTCTGCAAAATTAAAAATGTTTGCTGAATAATGAATCCGGAAATGAATGAACCAAATATTAACCAGGGTAAACCACCATTAATTAATCTATTTGCAATAACCCATGTTGGTGTTGATTCTGTTTCATCAGCCTCTAAACCTTTCCAATATTTAACTGTGAGTTTTGATGGCTTTGAAGTTAATCCAAAAAGATCAGGCGAATCGAATCCTGGCAAGAGACCAATAAACTCTCTAACCAAATCAATCACGACAAGCCTTGGATATTCATAAAAAGATTTGTTGTCATAAAAAGATAAAATATTTGCTAAAGGGTGTTCAAAAAACATTAATGTATCTGAAAAGGAATCATCCTTGTAGTTTTTTGCTCTTTTCCAATAGTCAATGCTGTCCAAAAAAGTAGGAATAAATCTATCATCAGACTTTAACTCATTTAATGCATATTGGAAGCTTCTTCCATAATGTATTGCAAGAAATGTAATATTAAACATAAGTACCAAAAAAAGTAATTTATAATGTTTTTTCTTAATTTTATTCGTAATAACAAAGAAAACAAATAAAATTGGCAAAACAGTGCTTGCGCGACCTCCCATACACAATCCTACTGCCAAGGCTATGCAAAAAGAAATTATAAACCACAAAAGGCTTTTTTTTGAAAACCTAAAAAAAAGACTTTCAATAAAGAACATTGGTAATAAGAGTAATGAGCTGTTCATTAAGCCAAAATATTGCCAATACCCAGACAAAATAATATCACCACGATTTTCAGCACCGGATAGTACCGACTGCAAAGGGCCGCCGAACGAAAATGTACTTAAAAACCATACAAGAGATAAAAAAAAGAAAACATATTTGAGATTTTTATTTTTTTGATCAAATGAGGCAGGTAATATTTTTTTATCAGTAAAGAAAATTATTTTATTTGTTAAAAATAAACCCCAAAAAAAACAAAGAAAAAAAACAAATATAACAATGCCAATATTCTGAATTTGAGTTATGGAGAAATTTGAAAGTCGAAAAAAGTTTGTGTCAACATATGCTTGGTTTAAAATATATATAGGCACTAAAACGTACGGTAATCCAAATAACAAGCTAAAGTAGCATTCGAAGGAAAGGCACTTTTTTCTTTGAGCCAAACAGACAAACAGAAGACCAAAGAGTGTTAAAAAATAAAACATTAGTATCTATATATACTTTTTTATTTTTGCTAATAATAAACAAGCCTTTTGTTGGTGTGTAAAAGGTTTTAGCGACTTATACTTTAGTTTTTGTGACCTAAGAATTGCTTTTTGTATATTTTTAAGATTACTTGCGCGTACAAAAAATGGATAATTTGGGCCTAGCACAGCAATGTTTGATTGGATTTTTGTTGTTATTATTGGAATTTTACAAGCATTAGCCTCAACAACACAATTTGACATACCCTCACTAACAGTTGGTAACAACAAACAATTACATGAATTATATAACAAAGGCATTTTCTTAAAGGGCCACAGTCCTTGATATAGCACTTTCTCTGAGTTAACTTTCTTTTTGTAATTACCGATCAGAAAAAAGCTATAATTATTTTTTCCTTTGATAAGTTTTTTTACTAGGGACCAGCCTTTTCTAAGCTCGTCTCCACCAGTGTATAAAATAATAAAGATGTTTCGATCTAATTTTAGTTTTTTTCTACAGGATAATCTACGTTTTTTACAAAAAGCAGTAGGGTCTACACTATTTGGAATTATAAAACTATGATTGAGTTTTCGCAGAAGATACTTTTCGAGCCTATGCTTAGCCTCTTCGGATGGAAAAAAAATTATTGCTGCTGATTTAATTATTTTGTAAAGAAAGTTTTTACTCAATAAATTAAATTCCGAAGTACTGCCCTCATTAATATTACAGGCCCAAGGCACATTGAACACCCTACTCAAAAAAGCTGCTGCCAGGCCGGAAGGAAGCAAGAAATGACTAATGATAAAATCAAATTTAATTTTTTTTAACAAAATGGCATAAAAGGTGGAAATTATAAATGAAAAGAATGTCGCCCAATAACTTTTTACAAAAAAAACCTTTTTCCCAAATGAAAAATAAAAAGGTTTAATTATATTAAGCTCTTTTTGCGCGTTTGATTTTAGTAATACCGAATTCTTTACAAACCATTTTGATGGCGATAATAAGGTAACAGGCGTGATTTTTGATAAACTTTTCGAAAATTCGCTTACAAAAATACCGGCGATGGGTGCTTTTTTTGAAGGTAAAGCACCTGAAATAATAAGGATTCGAGTTTTTTTATTTATTTTTTTTAAAGCTGCTCATTTTCGATCCATAAAGAAAGCATAATTAGAACCCAAAGCTTGTTGATATTCGGTTTATCTGTATCAAGATAGCTTTTCCATATTTTTTCAACCTTGCCCATATTTATATTGCACAATTTTAGAGATCCCGAAAGCAAAACCGACTCGGCCCAATGTTTAATGTCTTTTTTCATCCATATTTCTAGGGGAATATCAAAACCCTGTTTTTTTGGGGCAATTAATTCAATGGCTAGTTTTTGCTTTAATAATGATCTTAAGATTATCTTGTTTTTGTTTCCTGACACTTTCATATTTAGTGGCAGTGTTTGCGCAAATTCTACGATCCGGTGATCTAGAAACGGAGCTCTTGTTTCAAGACCTGAGGCCATAGAAGCTCGATCAATTTTAACTAATATATTTTCAGGCATGTATGAAACAAGATCATATCCCATCATAGCTTCCTGGATGGAGATATCGCTTTGAAATATTCTTTTTGTTTTTTCTGATTTGATAAAAATATTTTGACATATCAATTCCGAAACATCCCACTGTTTGACCAAACAACAGTAGTAATCATAAGAGTTTTGTGATTGCGCAATATTTCTGAGCATCACGATTTTTGATGAATATTTTTTCCGTAAAAATAAGCTTGTATTTGCAATTTTTAATATTTCAGCAAAAGTGAGCCGCGAGTTTTTGGGTAAATTTTTTAGTATTTTCCAGATCAATTGAGTTTTTTTATCATAATGGCGTTCATAACCACCAAATAATTCATCTCCGCCATCACCTGTTAAACAGACAGAAACGCTTTTACCTGCTATTTTTGACACAATTAATGCAGCAACCGAAGAGGAGTCTGCAAAGGGTTCATCGTATATCTTTGGAATTGATGAAAAAACATTTAAAGCAAAATCGGAAGACACTATGAAAGAATGGTGATCTGTTTTTAAATATTTTGCAATTTTTAGGGCTTGATTTGACTCATCAAATTTTGTTTCACTAAATCCAATATTGAAGGTTTTGACTGGTGTGCTGCTTTGTTCCACCATACTCGACACAACTAATGATGAGTCTATTCCCCCTGACAAAAATGCCCCAATAGGTTTATCAGATATTATTTGACCGGTTATAGATTGTTTAATTAAATTATTCAAAACATAAGTTGCTTCTTTTAAACTGCCTTTGAACCTATTTTTGCTGCCTTTTTCGACGGCATGATATGGTGACCAGTAGTTTACTAGGTTTTCAACGCACTTTTCAGGACTAAAGGAATTTCGATTAGTAAATTTTAGATAAGTAGCTGCGGGTAATTTATAGATGCCTGACCAAATACTTTGTGGCGCAGGGATAAAACCAAACGATAAATAATCCTCAATTGCTTGTTGGTTTAAGTTTTTTTCAAAGAAAGAACAATTTTTAATAGCCTTTAACTCTGATCCAAAAACTAATGCGCCCTTCTGAGATCCATAGAAGATGGGCTTTTCACCTAATCTATCCCGTGCTAAATACAGAATTTGGCATTCACGATCCCAAAGGGCAAACGCAAACATGCCAACAGTCATATTAAGGGTATGTTCAAATCCCCACTTTTCAATACAATTTAGTAATACTTCTGTGTCTGAGTTGCCGCGCCACGATAAGCGATTAGAATCCCATTTTTCCGAGACTTCCATTTCAAGAAGATTTTTTAGTTCGAGATAATTGTAAATTTCACCATTAAATGCGATTATAAAGCGTCCAGAATTTGAAAACATTGGTTGCTGGCCAGCACTTGTGAGATCGATGATTGATAACCTCCTGTGACCTAATCCTATACCATTCACTTCATCAACCCAAAAACCGCTTGCGTCTGGACCACGGTGAGATATGACAGAACACATTTTCTTTAAATTATCTTGTAAGATCAATTTATCAGTATGTTTAAAAGTTAAGATGCCAGAAAAGCCGCACATGTTAAAGTCGATTGTAGGCTATGTGGAGTTTTTCTACCAGGCTAATAAGGGAATATTCTGTTTGAACTTTGTTGATACAATTATTTCTCAAAGTATTTATTTGATCCTGATTCATATTTGCTGCTCGGATCATCGCAGACCGAAATCCTATTTTTGAGGACTTTGCAATTAAACCATCTTTACCATCTTGAATTATTTTATGAACACCGGGTGCCGAATTTACAATTGGTATACAGCCGCGGGCCATTGCCTCTAACAGACTATTATTAAGAAATACAATCTTTGCAGCAAGAACAAAAAAGTCGGCTGAATATAAGATTTTATTATTTGTATTGAATGGCAATATTTTCAAATTAGGCAAAATAGATTTTACTTTTTTCTCAACAGGATTAGTAATTTTGTTCTTAGGAATTTTTCCAACAAAAAGATAGCGGACTTTTGGAGTTATATCTTTTAATGCTTCAGCAACCCAACAAGGATAACGCATTGGCTTAAACGAATTGTACCAAATAAACTTATATTTTCTTTTGAAGCTAATTTTCTTTTTTGGCGATGGTACAAGTGCTGCATTTGCCAAAAAAAGTATTTTTTTATGTGGAATGAATCGCAAATATTTTTTTACCCACAACTCTCTTATCCAAACTAGATCCGAAAAATAATATATTAAGAAATATATTACTATTGTTATTAGTTTGCGAAAGTTTTTATAGTAAGTGAGCACTTCATCGAAAGATCCCCGCTCGACAGTAATGATTTTTATTTTAAGAATTTTAGCAATCAAGAATTCGGCAAGTAAAAAAGCTCCTTCACCTGTGTAAATCTCGATATGACTTAAACGATGCCTGATTTTATGTAAATATTGAAAAAAGAATACTATTCTTTTAATTTTATTCTTGGGATAGATCTTTTCTGTAAAATATTTTTTTAATGATGAACATTGTCTTGATTTAGCATAGCAAAAACATTTAATTATATATCTTTTTGACAAAAGCTTAAATACAATTGCATTTTTTTTCTTTACTTCATCTAAGTTTGTACAAAGAATAATTTTTTTAGGCATGCTTAATAATTTTTGCAGGATTACCGGCAATTATAATATGCTCTTGAGTAAAAGATTTTGTAACGACTGAACCTGCTCCAATAATATTATTTGAGCCAATTTTTACGCCTGGTAATATTATCGCATTTGCACCAATCCAAACATTATCCCCGATATAAATAGGTGTAGTTTTTATAAACTCCCTATTTAAAGAATTATGATTAGAACTTATAATTTTTATTCCTGGTCCAATTAGAATATTTTTTCCAAGGAATACTTTATTGTTTGCCTGAATATAGCAAGAAATGCTAAGGGCTAGACTTGAAAGGGTTGATATATCTTTATGAAAAAAAAGGTTTTTTTGGCCTACAATTTTTGAAGTGAAATGTGTAATAAGAATTTTTTTTTCCTTATCGATAATTATATTATAAATAATATTTATAATAAGGGCAGCAAGGCCCACATTTTTTATTGTCCAATATATTAGTTTAATGTCTTTTATCAAGATAGGTTTCTTTTTGATAATCGGTAACAAAATATTAAATAAGCAATGTAAGAGATCGAAAGTAATACAGTGTTACTTACCACAAAATACATAAAACTTTGAAACGAAATTCCAATTGCCATTGATAGTATCGAAGAGAAAAGAATGATTGTTTGTCCTAATGTATTTTGGCTTTGATTATTTGTCAAAAACATACTTGCGCTTAGCGGTGAGACTATCATTTTTACGACAAACATATAAATAACGATTTGGAAAAAAATAAATGAGTCTTTCCATTTTTGTCCAAAGACAAAGGTAAATAAATGTTCTCCACTAATCTTTGATAGAAATAAAACAGATAAGCTGATCAAGACGAGTATTTTAAATGTTGATTTAAAAGTACAATTAAACTGCTTTGTTTTATCTTGCTCAGCAAGTGCTTCGTTTCTGAACAAAATAGTTATCGGATCAATTATTACACTAGTCAAAACATTCAATAGCCTTTGGTTTAGAAAATAATCTCCTAATATTTTTGTGCTAAAGAATTGAGAAAGTACTATCGATGGACCATTTTGTGACAGCAAATTAGCAGTACATGCTAACAGATCTTTTTTGGGGTAAGCCTCATATAACTTTAAAACAGATATATAGCTTGTAAATTTACCGAAAAACCGAAGTTTTTTCCAAACAAATATAAAGAATGCTAAGCCTATGAGGTTTGAAAATGTATTTGCTAGGACCAAACCATTTGAATTTTTCAGGCCTAAATAACCAAACGTAATGGAGAGGACGACATTGACAATTGTAACTAGCAAAATATTACGAGTAACTAAATTGTATTTTTTAAATCTGTAGCATAAATTTTGGAGGATTGCATAAAAGCCCTGTAAAAAAATAGCGGCAGAAATGACTAGGGTAGAGTTGAAATATTTTATTTTTAAGTTTGTTAAATACAATAAAATACTTAACAGAGTTATATTGAGAGTAGCTACATAAAAACATATTTTTACCAGTTTCACAGCGTCAGTGATTTTTCGAGAATGAAGTATAGCATTTTCGTATCGCAAAGATAAAAAGGGAACTGCGATTGCCAATGAGCCTGAAAATATTGCAAAAACGCCAAAGTCCTCAGGACTATAGAGCCGAGTTATTAATGGCACAGCGCAAAGACCTAAACACTGAGAAACCAAAGTCGCTGACGATAGCCCCAAAAAACTTTTTAGTGTTTTTTTTACTTTTATATTTTTGAAATTAGCGCTTTTATGATTTTGTCTGTCGCATGTTGAAGTTTTATTTTTTGGGGAACTTTATTCTTTACCGCCTTGTAGGCAGATAGTATTTTTTTGTAGTTTGAGCCCGCCAATGTATTTAGGCCTGACTTTTTTGTTTCTAACCACTCGGTTTCATTTCTTAGCGTTATACAGGGGACCTGGTGAAAAAATGCCTCTTTTTGCAGACCCCCGGAATCGGTTAGAGTAACTTTGGCACCCATAAGCAATCGTTGTGTCTCCAGGTAACCTAGGGGCTCTAAGAACATAATTCCAGTTTTCTTTTTTATTTTTTTATTTTTTTGTAAATTCCAATGATTTTTTTGTTCTACTTTTGGTTGCAAAAGTTTTTTTAATATGGGATTTTTTTCTATTACTTTTCTTGTCCTCGGGTGGATGGCAAAGACTACCATACCCTTTTGGGAAATTTTGATAAGTGCTCTCAATATTTCTTTAAGATTGCTTAAGTTATCCGTATTTTCCTGGCGATGAATTGTGACAAAAGCATATGATTTTTCCTGTAAGCACCATCGGTTTAATTTTATTTTCTTGGCTTTGAGTCGATAAAAGTTTGCCGCATCCATCATCACATCGCCAGATAAGGAAACCCCTTGAGTTATCCCTTCTTTTTTTAAATTTTTCACAGCTGTTTTTGTGGGGCAGAACAGGAGCTGTGAAACGTGATCGGTCAGAATCCGGTTAATCTCCTCAGGCATCCTCATATTGAAAGATCGCAGGCCGGCTTCCACATGGGCTACGGGAATTTGCATCTTGGATGCTGCCAGCGCCCCTGCCAAGGTGGAATTAGTGTCACCATAGACCATTACCCAGTCCGGTTTTTCTTTTTGTAAAACGTTTTCGATTTTTTCCATCATTCGACCGGTCATAGCTCCGTGCTCGCCGCCCCCAACTCCAAGGTTATATTTTGGCTTGGGAATTCGCATCTGCCGAAAAAAAATGTCCGACATATTTCGATCATAGTGTTGGCCGGTGTGAACAAGAATTTCCCGGATTTTTTTGCGGTATTTGAACCTGATAAGTGCCGAGACTGGGGCCGCCTTGATGAACTGGGGGCGGGCCCCCAAGACAGAGACGATTTTGATTTTTTTCAAGATTCTTTTTTCGGGTTCATAGCCTGCCATGGTCGGGTGCGCATGCTCCCGTTTGCGGAAGCTTTAAGATATTCTGCCGAGTCAAAATCCACGCGGCTGCGGTAAAACACAGCACGATGGAGAGCCCCGCCGCCCATATGGGCGAGAACAGGCTGGCCGCTAGCAGGCTAATCCCAGCCGCGCTGCTGGCCCAGGCTGCTACGACGAGGATAATGTGGCCCAACGTGGGAAGGCCTAATCCGGAAATTCGAAAGAGCACCATCAGCCAGACAAGGTAATATATGCTCTGGGCGGCCGCATGCGCCGCCGTTGCCAGACGGGCATCTTTTGTAACCCCAAAGACAACGGCCAGCAAAGTGATCGAAAGGACGGCGAAACTAGTTTCTAGCCAGAGGGCGGTTTTCTGGTGACCTAGCCGGTCAAACAAACGGTCGGCGAAATCCCCCATGATCAACGGGATCGCGGGAAGGGCCAATAATTGCAGGTAGGGAACCATGGGCAGCCAGGCGGTCCCCAATACCAAACCCACAAGCGTCTTGGCATAAATCAGCAAGGGTACCGAAAGGAGGACCCCAATCTTCCCCAGGCTCTGTACCAAAAGAAGAATGATGCTTTCAAGATTCCGGATTCCCACCACTCCCGATTCGCGATAAAGCACCGGGCGAATCGCGTTGGAAAGGACGCTGTTGGGAAGATTGAGGACCCGGTTTGCGAGACTGAACAAGCCGGCTGCAGGCACCGCCTGGAAAAACGAAAAGATCGGATAAACCGCCCGGTTCCGGAGAATCGTGACCAATCCGTAAGGTGTCATGAAAAGCGGATAGGCGGAATAGTCACAAGCGGCCTGGAGAACCCTGGAAGGATGACTAACTTCCCTGTAAAGGGATGGATTTTTCACCAGGTAGCCCAGCAACAGCCCCAAAGCCACCCCGCCCTGGCCCACCACCACAGCCACGACGAGTGAGCCGGGCCCTTTCGCTCCGAACAGGGCCGCCAATATGGGGCATAAAACGTTTGCCACGGCCAGCCAGCAGGTCGCCAATCCGTAGCGCCCATAACTTCCCTCCCGGTTCAGCCAGGCTGTCACAACCTGAAAAATTCCGCCACCAAGGGTTCCGGTAAAAACGACGAAACCCCAAAAAAGTCTGCTGTCCCCCGCAAAGTCCGGCCCAAGCCATGGTGTGCAAGCCGCCGTCAAGATCCCGCCAACAACGGAAACGGCCAAGAGCGAGCTCAACCCAGCCACCGCCAAACGCGTGGCCACGATATCCTCCGAAGGCAGGAGCATGGCGGTTTCATACCGAAGGGTTCCCACATTTGCCAAAATCACAAAAGCTGTCTGGGCCACGGCCAAAACCCCGAAGGCGTGGGGGTCGAAGAGTCTGGCCAAAATGGGAATCGAGGCGGCCGTGATCACCAGTCCGGCGGCGTTGCCCAAACCGACCCGGAAAATACTCGCTCTCATGCCTTGGCGGGATGGGATAGGGCGGGTGGGGCCGCTGCATGGTCAGGAAACGGATAAAATTTTCGCTCCACTAAGACATGAACCACGCCACCCAAGAGGAGTGCCAGGGCCAAGGACACCGGCCAAGGAAGGGAAAGATTCAGATTTTTCTCAAACTCCTGAAAAAGATAGATCGGATAGCAGGCCACCCCGGCCTGGGCTACCCAGATGGAAAGTTTGCCACGGCTTGGGGCAAAAATGGGTTGAGAGGCATCGCGCGACGCAAGAGCCAGGATGCATGCGGCCACCGCCGCTGAACACACCAGCCAACCGGCTAAGAACGCCCCTGCGTCATACTTCTTCACGGAAATCATGGCCAGATAGACCACCCCCAACCAAAGCAAAGGGTGGAGCCGGCAGATCCAGCCCGGCAGTCCTTCCCGCGCCTTGCCAGCCACCAGCGCCAATGCGGCGATCCCTCCCCAGCCAAATGCCCAAAGCCGCTGGGGAGTGAGATAACTCACTGAAGGGAGGGACTGATCCGTCCACCACACCGCGTTGCCAACCCTAACGCTTAAACTTGTGACCAGAAAAAGCAGGTAAAGCATCAGAAAACAAAAAGCTTTTTTCCGCTCAAGGCGCAACCCGAGGAGAAGGGCAGCCGTTGTCATCAAAAGCATGTAAAATTGATCTTCCACGGAAAGGCTCCAGATGCCCCCCAAACCTTGCAAGGGCTGGCCCATGATGACCTGAAACCAGTTATAAAATCCCAGAACGGAGAAACCGATGCTTTTTAGAACCAGCCCCAGATCCGCCCTTCCGAAACATACGTTTAGGAATCCGACCAACCCCAGATAAAGAAGTAAGGCCGGCATGAGCCGGCGCAGCCGATTGACAGCAAACTCAACCAACCCCGGCAAACCCCGGGGAAGCCTGCGCAACAGGGTCCGCGTGATCAGAAAACCGCTTAAGCAAAAGAATCCCTCCATACTTCCCTGTCCAAGCCCCACCGGAGCCCCGGGCACCAGGTGGTAAACAAGAATACCCAAAACAAAGAGGCCCCGGAGAAAATCCAAATCAAAACGCCTCGAGGCCTTGCCGGCAGCGGACACATCCACCTTTAGAGAGGTCCCGAAATTTTTTTACCGTTCCCGTTGGGGGTCGGGGTTCGGCCAGGAGGCTCCGGCCAAAGAGGAGGTTTGAAACTCAGGACTTTTTTTTCACCCGCAGGATGTCGCCGTCGAGAAAATACGTCTCCTGGGTGCGAGGGCACCGGTGCTCCCCGCGACCACTGAGCGCCAGAGAAATTCGCTCCCCAAACCTGCTCATCCACCCCGCCTGCCTGGCAGGAACTCCCAGCATCAAGGCGTACGGCTTCACATCGCGATTCACCACCGCGCCAGCGCCGATGAAACAGTACTCCCCAAGGGAAACCCCGCAAACAATGGTGGCGTTAGCCCCAATGGTGGAGCCTTTCCCAACCTTTGTTTTGCGATACTCATCCTTTCGCGGTATGGCCGCCCGGGGATTGTAAACATTGGTAAAGACCATGCTCGGACCGCAGAAAACATCGTCCTCAATCTCCACTTCATCATAAACACTGACATTATTCTGAATCTTCACCCCGTTTCCGATTTTTGCCTTCCCGACGTAAACATTCTGCCCCAAGGAGCACCTCTCTCCGATCACCGCCTCCGGCCCGATATGGCAAAAATGCCAGATCTTTGTCCCTTCGCCGATTTTAGCCCCTGGATCGATGATCGCTGAGGGGTGGGCGTAGTAATGGGGAGTTGTCATCTTTCGGAAAAGTTTGCGGTAAACCGTGGGCGGTGGGCAAAAGCGGGGCTATTATAGAACCAGTAAACTGCTAACGGCCCACTGCTCACTTTATAAGAACTTGTTTTCCGTTCGTCGAAAGCGACTTTTGGGCTGCATGCAAAAGGCTTAAAACCTCAAGCCCCTTTCGGCCGTCGGTTCGGGGTGTGGCCCGCGTGCGGATGCATTCCGCAAAGTGCCGGCACTCCTCGGCCAAAGGCTCGGCCTTGCCGAATTCCACTTTCTGACCATCCCCTTTGATCGGAACCGGTTGCCCCTCTTTCCACTCCACCCGCTGGTCGTAGAGGATCAGATCCTTGGTGATGTCGCAGAAACTGGCCATTTTTTTCGAGCCGACCACCACCAGCTTCTGCTCCTTGAACGGATGCAGCCAACTAACGCAGATATGGGCCCTGACGCCGTTGTCGAACAACATCTGCATCAGAGTGATGTCGGGAATGTTGGGGCTTACATAAGCCCCGCCGGTACTAATCACCTCAAAAGGCATCTTGCCGGCGATTCGTAAAATCACCGAGATGTCGTGGGGCGCAAAGGACCACAAAGCATTCTCCCGTGTTCTAATTTTTCCAAGATTCAGCCGATGGCTCATCACATAGCGGATCTCCCCTAGCTCACCTGAACGGATAAGCCCGTGAAGCTTAAGAATGGCCGGATGATACTCCAAAAGATGCCCGACCATCAGGATTTTCCCGACTGTGTCCGCGGCTTTCACCAACCTTTCGCCCTCCTTCAGATTCACCGTCAGCGGCTTCTCCACGAAGAGATCTTTCCCCGCTGCCAAAACCCTTTTCCCCACCTCATAGTGGGTCTCGGCAGGAGTGGCCACCATCACGCCAGCAATTTCAGGATCGTTGAGAACTTCCTCGGCCCGGGAAGTCCATCGGATCCCCCTGCCTTGATCCCCGACCAGTTTCCGGGCTGCCTCCAGGCAGGCCGCAGAAGGATCGCACACGGCCGCCAGGTGCCCGAGCTCACCCAGCGTCCGCACAATATTCCGACCCCAGGCGCCGGCACCCATCACGGCAATATTCGCTTTGCTCATTGGCTCAACCTTCAAGAATCAAGTTTAGCATTTTAAAATCATTATTTTTGGGCACAGGGTTACTGGGTTTAAGATCTAATTATTTACCTAGTACTCAGAACTCAGCACCCAGTACTTTGAAATCCCAATTTCGACATCCCAAATCTCAAATCAACTCTTCCTTCACCGCCTCCACAATTTTGTCCTGTTCTTTCTCAGTGAGAAACGGGTGCATCGGCAGGCTGAGAACTTCTCGGGACGCCTTTTCCGATTCGGGGAAATCACCCCAACGATAACCCAGCCCGGAGAAAACCGGCTGTTCATGCAGACACTTGGGATAATAAACAGCCGTTGGGATGCCCTTGGCCTTGAGCTTTTCCGCAACCTGATCTCGTTGGGGCACCTGGATAGTGAACTGGGCATACACGTGGGTGTTACCCGGACGAATACGTGGGGTTACACAGACATCCTTCAGCAACTCCGAATAACGGGCCCCGATTCGACCTCGTGCCTCAACTTCTTGGGGAAAGTGAGCCAGCTTGGGCAAAAGAATTGCTGCCTGCAGGGTGTCGAATCGTCCGTTCATACCCAAGTGCGGATGATGATGCCGCTGGATTCCCCCATGGGTGCGGATCGCCCTCATTTTCTCTGCCAGTCCCTCATCGGAAGTAAAAAGGGCGCCCCCGTCCCCGTAACCACCCAAGGGCTTGGCGGGGAAAAAACTGGTGCTGCCGATTGAACTGACCGCACAGCTTTTTTTCCCGTGGCGAGTAGCCCCGAAGCTCTGGGCCGCATCTTCCAAAACTGGAATCCTGTTTTTCGAGGCCAGTTGGTTGATCCCCTCCATGTCGGGCAACTGCCCAAACAGGCTGACCGGCATGATGGCTTTGGTCCTTGGGGTAATAGCGTTGGCAATTTTGCCGACATCAAGGTTGTAATCCAGGGGGTCGATATCCACGAACACCGGCCTGGCCCCCACCAGCGCAATGGATTCGGCCGAGCTGATCCAGGTGAACGGCACAGTAATGACCTCATCTCCCGGACCAATCCCCAAGGCACGTAGTGCGATTTCCAAGCTGTCCGTTCCGCTGGCGCAGGTGATGGCATGCGGGACACCCACATAGTCAGCCAGAGCCTTTTCCAGCTCCGAGATTTCCGGCCCCATAATAAAGATTCCATGATCCAGAACTTTCCGAATGCGGGCATCGATCTCCGATTGGTACTTTAAATACTGCTGCTTGAGGTCGATGAATTGCATCGTCTAATTTTATTAGTTCGCAGCGTCCTGTGGGCAGCAAGCAGAAACTATATTCCTACTACCCACTAACATTTCACGCTTGAAAATAAAGCTTTGGCCGGTTGATGGGAGCAACGCAGTTTCTTGTATCCACTAATGGCACATTCAACTTGGAAAAGTCGTGGGCTTTGAATGGGCCATGGGCCGTGGCGATGATGACAACATCAGCCGGGGTGTGGATCGGCACCGACTTTTTCCCGGTTAGCTTGGGATGTTCACGGCTCGGGCGAATAGCCGGAACAAATGGGTCGTGAAATAAGACTTCAGCCCCTTTTGCTTCCAGTTTTTCCAGCAACACAAAGCTAGGACTTTCCCTTTCATCATCCACATCGGCTTTGTAGGCGACCCCAAGCAGCAGGATTTTTGAGCCTTTGATGGGTTTACCCACGCTGTTCAGCGCCTCCCCCACCTTTGCCACCACATGGTCGGGCATCGCGGTGTTGATTTCCCCGGCCAACTCAATGAAGCGTGTGGCATGGCCGTACTCGCGCGCCTTCCACGTCAGATAAAAAGGATCGATCGGAATGCAGTGACCTCCTAATCCCGGGCCAGGATAGAAAGGCATATAGCCAAATGGCTTCGTCTTGGCCGCCTCAATCACCTCCCAAATGTCGATTCCCATTGAGCCATAGATAATTTTCAGCTCATTGACCAAGGCGATGTTCACGGAGCGAAAAATATTCTCCATCAGCTTGGTGGCCTCGGCCGCCCGGGTGGAGCTGACCGGCACCAGTTTCTTAATGGCTTTGCCGTAGAGTTCCTTCGCCCGCTCAAGACAGCCCGGGGTGAACCCCCCCACCACCTTGGGAATCTCCGCCACCTTGCTCTGCGGATTCCCCGGATCCTCCCGTTCTGGCGAAAACGCGAGATGAAAATTCACTCCCGCCTTTAATCCACTTCCCTTTTCCAAAACCTCCCTAAGATCCTCATCCGTTGTTCCCGGATAAGTCGTCGACTCTAAGACTACTAGCTTCTTTCGCCCTCCGCCTTCTGGCTTCAGGTGTGGCGCAATCGACTCACCCGTTTTCAAAATATACGAAATATCCGGTTCACGATTTTTATTCAGAGGCGTGGGAACGCATATCACCACCGCCTCAGACTCCTGAACTAACGAAAAATCTGATGATGCCGTGAATCGACCCGCCTTAACCTGAACGTTCACATCCTCGGCCAGAATATGCCGGATATAACTACGCCCCGCCTCAATCTCCTTTGTTTTCGCGAGATCAATATCCAACCCCAACACGCGACAACCAGATTTAGCAAACTGGAGCCCCAAAGGCAGGCCGACGTAACCGAGGCCGATGATGGCGAGATCGAATTTAGGAGTTTTATTCATGTGTTATATATTTTGATTAAGATGAAGATGAAGATTGAAAAAGGCTACAGGCTACAGGCTACAGACTGGAGGCAGGGAGGTGGCGGTTTGCTGTGGGAAGTAAGTGGTTGTTTGCAACGAACGACAAACAGCCTACAGCTCATGATCATTAGGCGGTCGGCGATGACTTCGAACTTACTGCTCACGGCCTCACGATTCCTAACATCCTTTCGCAAGTCGTTATAGATAGGAGCGGAGAAATTTTTGAACCTCGTCATGACTTCCCATGAAGTGAAAATAGAAGCCAGCTTCAAGTTTCTGAAAGATCAGGCGTTGTTGGAGGCCGACGCGGGACTCATAAAGATCGTCTGCGAGACGCCGGATCCCGACTCCACCATGCAGATGCGGTTGGCCCCATTGAGCTCGCACACTTTCCATTGCCGATCCCACTCGCCGGCGAATAGGCTTGGGAAGTTTTCGAATTTGAGCGAGAAGATCGGGGTCGATCTCAATCGCCAAGGATTGCTTCAAGATTCCCGCGGAACCTTCGGGCCGTGCCTTTTTGGCGGGCTTTTTGTGCTTTGGCATGAAGTTTTTTGGAAACCATATTCAGCTGGCTCGCACTAAATCCATAATTGGTCAGGGCACGACCCAGTAGAAAGCGCGCAAAATCAGCCACTTCAGCCCTCTTTTTCGCCGGCAAAGCTTCACAGATCTCGATTACTTCCAAGGTTTCCGTACTCATTCATTTAATCTAACCGCATCGAATCGGTAGGCAAGGAACGATGCAAGAGGCAGGCGGGAGGAGGTGAGATTAAGATGATGATATTCGTAGGATATGGAATATTGGATAAGGGATATTGGACTATGCGGAAGGTGGCCCTGCTTCGCACTAGGCTTCGCAGGGTTTAAAAGGGAGCAGGCGGGAGGATTTTATTAGTTCAAGATTAAGATGAAGATGATTATTGAACATGGGAGATAGGAGATGGGATATCGGAATATAGATGTTTGCGGCAAGGGGCAGGTGGAAGGCAGTTAGGTGGGTTTCGAGCTTGCGGTAGGTAGTCGTTTAG
>Ga0214921_10002488_pt1 | contig 29824 bp, 28 predicted proteins | sample LL1505_MetaG_FD_177992 | JGI IMG/M metagenome (GOLD analysis project Ga0214921, IMG submission 177992) | Freshwater microbial communities from Lake Lanier, Atlanta, Georgia, United States - LL-1505 | ecosystem: Environmental > Aquatic > Freshwater > Lake | place: USA: Georgia | collected...
ATCCGATTTTTTATGAGCATAATGAGATTGTTTTATTTTACCCTTTCTAAAAATCACGTCTTTGTCGCACGATGGACACTTATATTTATTTTCTTTACTTGCTATTTTCGGATATTCATATTTTAATGTTTCTTTGTTTATAGCACCCATAGAAAAGTGGTTAGACATTTTACTATAATTATTATGGTAAAATGTTTAAGTAAGTTTTATTTTAAGAAAAATATTTAAAAATTTGTATCCATATATAATAACAAATGGAAGAACCTATTAATTTTAAACGACTTTACGAGTTGTCTATTATAGAAAAAGAACAAATCATGAATGATAATCAGAAACATTTAGAAAAAATTAATGAATTAACGAAAGAATTAAACGAATATAAAATAGAAAATTATGGTAAGAAAACGTATTATCAAAAGAATAAAGAAAAGATTATTGAGAAAGTAAAAGAATATAATAAAACAAATGTAAAATCGCCCGAAAAGATTAAAGAATATAACAAAAAAGCGTATGAAAAACGAAAGTTAAAAAAACTGGAAGAAGTCCAAAATTCAGAGAAATGATTATTTAGGAAAAGTGGTGAATAAATAATTATTTAGGAAAAATATTTAGAATTATTTTCTCATTCTAATCTATAGAATGGAACTGGAAGAAAAACCACCTGACCCACCTGAAAAAGAACAGGTGTATCGGATTATAAAGTGTCCGCTAAAATGCGTAATGAAAAGGTATGATACATTACAACCTATTATTGAAAAAGCAGTTGGGGATATAAACGAAATAGTTGTTTTGTCTTATCAATTCATAAGGTTATATTTACTTGATAAGTTCAATAATAAAAAAGAACTACCTACCATCAATAAGCAATTTGTATTAGATGTGATAAAAACAGTTAGTTCGCCAAACTCAAAACGAGGTCAAAAAACCAAGGAGGAAAATATCAAAAATGCCTCTGGAAAAGTAGATATGAAAAGGTTTTATAGAGAAGAGTTTTCACAGTTAGTTTCTAATCAACCATGCTATTCCAATAAAACTCATATATTAGCAATTACCGCAAATGAAATGATTACTTGTATTCATACAAACATTTCCACTCATTTTGTAAAGCATTTATTCAAGTATATTAATCTTATATTCAAAGACCCAAAATCAATAGAAATCAAAACAGAAAAGGATAAACAAAAGCGTAAGGAACTCTATAAAGGACTTAACCAAGATATAAGAGATTTGAAGAGTGATTTGATAAATAATAAAATAGAAGTTTCAAAACCAGAATATCATACATGGATTAAAGAAAATAAGGAATTTTTATTCCCAACCAAAGTGAATAAATCGGTTGCTTATGACGTAAAGGCAAACCCAGAAAAATATATTAAGTATTCATTTTATATCAATCAGAAAATAGAAGAATTGGGCAAAAGACCTTACCAAGTTATACCGCAACGAAATAATATTGTCCCCAAACATATTACGTTAAACTCTAATGGTATTATTGATTTGATTGATGATAAAAAACGCGAAATGTTTGAATATAACAAAAGCGAATTGGTATTACATGCGAAAAAACATCAAAAACATATTTGGAGTAAAATATTAAAGTTAGAAAAGAAAGATATTTTCAAACAGAAAGAATATGTTTTTTATAATCAAATCATTACGGACGGTTTTAGTTGTTCGCTACTTTTTATTTTGAAAAAATACAAGGATAAGGAATATGGCGACAAATTGCCCACTGTAAATAATGAAACAGATTTTACCAAGTTAGAAGATTTATCCAAGGAAGTATGCGATGAATTTCTAACATATAAATACAAGTTGGTTTCATTAGACCCTGGTAAAATTCGTCCTATAACTATGATTGATGAAAATAACAAATTCTTCAAATATACTGCTTGTAGAAGACGCTTTGAAACTTATACCAAGCAAAGTGCTTCTATTATCAATAAAGAAAAAATAAACCATAACATCAAGCAAAAAGAAGCGGTATTATCTGTTTACAAATCAAGGACACTCAACCAAGAAGAATATAAGAATTTCATAATAAATAAAACGAAAATCAATAATGAAATAAAAGATTTTTACCAAAGACCACTTTTCAGAAAATTAGCATTCCGTAGATATGTAAGAACAAAACAAAGTGAAGTAAAACTATTGAATGAAATAGAGAATACCTATCTAACCAAAGAAGAAAAGGAAAATGGTAAGAAAATTGTTATTTTACACGGTGATTACAGCAGGGCAACACAAATGAAAGGCACTATTCCAACACCAAATATAGGAATGAAAAAGTTGTTATTGAGTAGGTTTGAAATTATTGATGTAAATGAATTCAATACCAGTAAATTATACAATAAAACTTTGAAAGAAATGGAAAATGTGAAAGTAAAAAGAAGGAAACATATGAAGCAACTCCACGAAATACTAACTCCAAAAGAGGAAACCAATTGTCGTATATTCGTGAATAGAGATGTGAATGCTTGTAAGAATATTTTATTACTTGGAAAATGTTATTTAATGAACCAAACAAGACCGGGGGAATTCAAAAGGCAAGTAGTAAAGAAAGAAGTAATAAAGAAACCAAGAAAAACAAAACAACAAATCGTTGTTCCGTCTGGGTAGTTAGACGGAATAACATTCTGGTGGGAACTTGTATATCTACCCAATCTTATATACGAGTAAAAAGCCCACTATCTTGAATTTAGCCAGAATGCGTGTGTATTTTTTGCCTTCGTAAGTCGGCGTTTAAAATACGCGTTGCTCTAAATCGATTATGATAGAATAATAAATCAATTATCCTGTTAAAATGTCAATCTTTATTATTATACTAATTTCGATGTGCGTGTTATGTAATAGTACTCCCCATCTTATGAATCCGACTACGAGATTCATCTTGAATTACGGATTACCAGAATGTAAAAACTGCGTCTATTTTATTCCAGATGAATCTGAAAAATACAAATATCCATTAGGTAGATGTAAATTATACGGTGTAAAAAATCTGGTTTCCGGTATCATTCGTCATGAATATGCTGACCATTGTAGGCAAAGTAAAAATCAGTGCTCTATTACAGCTCTCCACTATGAAGCTATCAATGAGCAAGATAATACGAACCTTGACTCGACCAAAAAATTGAATGACGAAGATTCGAATAAGTAATAAGCATATAGCGAATACCAATCATGGGAATCAAATTATTGAATAAGTTTTTGCGTAATAATTGTAGGAGACATTCTATCACAAAAATCAATTTCTCGGAATTAAAAAATAAAACGGTAGTGATAGACACCAGTATTTATTTATATAAATTCTTGGGCGAAAAGGCACTCATGGAGAATATGTATTTATTTATATCGGTTTTATTGACGAATGATGTGAAACCTATTTTCATATTTGACGGAAAACCGCCGCCAGAAAAGCGCGAATTATTATTACAACGTCGTAGATTTAAAGAAGAAGCCAAGGCGAAATATAATGAATTAGAAAACCAAGAAAAATTAATACAATCAGATGAAGAAAAGCGCGAAATATTATTAGAAATGGAACAACTAAAACTACGTTTCATAAAAATAAAAGAATGTGATATTCGTAATATAAAAGATTTGATGGATGCCTATGGTGTGAATTATGTAGATGCACCGGGCGAAGCGGACGAATTATGTGCTCAATTCGTAAAAAGTGGTAGGGCATGGGGTTGTATTACAGATGATATGGATATGTTCTTATACGATTGTCCATTTATTTTACGAAATTTAAGTTTGATGAATAAAACAATCACATTATATGATAGAAAGTCGATTTTACATGATTTGGAGATGACGGATAAACAGTTTTGTGAAATCATGGTTTTGTCTGGAACTGACTATAATATGCATTCGAAGGCATCGTTATATGAAACGATGAAATGGTTTTATGAGTATCAGCGATACGCAAAAAATATAGATAATCCATTAGGATTTTATGTATGGCTTTATCGAAATACGAAATATATTGAAGATTATTTAACGCTCTTACGTATATTACAAATGTTTCAATGTTCGGATGAGATGCCGGAAGAATTACCTGATAAATCACAGAATATAAATGCACTGAAGAAAATTATGTCGAATGATGGATTTGTTTTCATATAAAGTGTATCGGTAGATTCGTAGCCAAATTGCTACAAATCTACCGATAGACCCATATGCTTTGATAAGGAACGGAAAGAATGAAAGGAACGAAGGATAAATGTATTTATCCACTAAAAGACAATAACGTGTAATAACATATCTACCTGTTCCTTCATATTTTTTATATCAATATCGCGATTACCATATTTCCATTCAGTTTTATTTCGAATATGAAAAAAAGACGGATGAATAGTTCTAGGGTCTATTAAATCTATACAATCATAACGCTGTAGTCTATCAAACATAATATTATTTCTCGCTAATTTAATAAGACTCGTAAGAGCAACGTCATCGGGAGCATATTTAATTTCATCATTGATACTTTTTTTATTGAAAACCTCTTTTAATAAATCGGTTACTATATCTCGGCTCAATATAAATCCTGCTCCTGATAAAAACCATATTCCTTCTCTAAATTCGTCTTGTTTTGCTGCTATATAATCCGTTTTTTCAGCATTTTCTAGAAATAGAAGTAGGCGTGGAATATGAATAAAAGATGATAAATTGGTTCTCAATATATGGTCATATGTAAATAAATTATTACAAACCTGCATACCGGCAATCGTTTTATATAAGATTCCTGGTTCAAACCATTCCGCATATTTATATGTGATTCTGTTATCTTCGACTACGATGTCGGCATCAATATCCGGATTAGAATATAGGAAAAAAGAACGTACTTCTGGGTATATATTCATATATCGAGACCATTGTTCAGTAAAGCAATCGTATTCATATGAATGAGATGCTATTACCAAAATAATAATGCGAAAATGTTGTGGAATTCCATTATTTTTATCATTATTTTTATCATTATTTGTCATATTGTATTGTATGGTTTTTATCGGTTCCATTATATTTATAATATAATAAATAGACCCTATTATTATATTATTATGTATGTATATTATTATTGTATGTTCATCTACCGATAGACCTTATTACAACAAATCTGGTATAATAAATTTCGATAAAAAAGTTTCATATTTTACTGGTAAATAGTTATTATTTTTTATTGCAATTCTCTCGATATTTACATGTTCTCTACCTAAAATATCTTTCCCTGATTTCATCTTTGAATCAAGGTTATTGACATCTGTGATTTCTGGTAGGTTGAATTCCTGATGTGCGAATTGAAAGAGCTTGTTTTGAATAAATCGGGCATCGCCAAAATAGGATAAATGCCATCCACCATATTCTATTATGAAGGGCGGATTTGCCAATCGAATTTCGGACGGTTTGCTACCCATATTTAAATATTCCATATAAGTTATAATTTTTGCATGTAACCAAATTTCATTCATTTTACTATGTAAATTATAATAATAGAATTGTTGTTTTAATGCAGCGAAAGATAGAGGTTGTGCAGTTCTTTGAATCAATTCTAATGTTCTCGGGTCAGGTATCTCATCGACGTCGCTAATTACGATAAAGTCGGTAGGTAATAAATTCAATTGTTGAATTCCACGGTCAATACAATCTCTTTGGTATTTTTCATTAGACCATTGTTCTCCTTTATCTATATCCGGTTTCACCAAATCATCCACTACGATATGAATTATTTTATGTTGAAATGCAGCGAATCGATGTTTATTTTCTTCGTAGTATAATGGTTTTTCTGCACCAGCATGTGTTCTTGTCGATTCTACCAAAATAAAGAAATCGACGACGGGGTCTAATATACTTAGTCTATAGTATAGCATATCGAATTCATTATAAAATGTAAAGGAATCTATCATTCTCTTCTTTGGTTCGGTGTTACTTAATATGGTATCCATTTCTTCTTTCATAAAATTGGGTTTATTGTAAAAATGGCGAACTTGCGTAATATAGTTTTTAATATCTATATTACGATGTTCTACAGAATTATCAATGTCTGAATCATCATGTTTATTTCTGAAATGGAAAATGTTCTCGGGAACAGTGGATGGTTCTATCAATTTGGAACATTGTATTCTTACATCGCATAAATTCGTGTATTCTCTTGGCATAAAGTAGTATTCAGTCGTAGCATCCATTACCGGTTCTACACATTTACATAATAGCATACTAATGGCAACATCATCGGGTAAAACATACACCTTTTGATAGGATAGTGTATCATTTCTTACAACGTTCAGATATTTCATAACAATATCGTATGATAATATGAAAGCAGCGCCATGTAAGAATATGAATTTATCATTGAGCTCTTTTCCGAAGAAATCATTGACGGCTATTTGCTGAGACCGTTTATTGGGATGATTTGGTAAATTATAAAATTGGGAGGATATATAATTTGTTCTTGACTGGTTCTCCAAATAGGACAACATACGGGGAAAATGGAAAAATGACGAAAGATTTGTTCTCAATAAATAGTCGAATTCGAACAATTGATTACAAACATTCATAGATGCGGTGGTTTTTTCGAATATACCCGGAACATTACATTCAACTGATTTATATGTGATTGTGTCTTTTGTAATAACAAAATCGGTTTTGATATTGATATCGGAATATATAAAAAAACTATATATATCATCAAACGAATTCATATACTCTCGCCAACAACGTGTAAAAAAATCATAGCTAGAATCTTTTGAGGCAATAATTAAGACGATTACTTTATATTTTCGCTTGGGTGTTACGCGAAAAAAATCGCTTGTCGCTTGGCAGTCGAATGCACATGACATGTTATATATTATATATAAATACGAAATGTTTATATATAATTTTACGCCTAATATAATTTTTTTAGTAAAGAATGAGCCTTGCTCGATATACGAGAATATTTTTGAGTATTCGGTCGAATGGTCTTGTATTCATTTGCACGCATATATGCCGCATAAACACCCTTTCTATTTATTTTACACGTTCTACGCGTACATATAGGGAATGATTTTTTTGGTCCTAAGAAGCATTTTTTACCGCATTTCTTTAACATCATGGTTCTCTCATGAAACGACGGTTGTTGTCTAGACCAATTTTTTATAAATGTACCACGGCCACGACTATGTGTTTTGTTATGAATATACGTTTTTTTCATGGTTTTACCGCCGAACTGTGATTTTGTATTCACTGGCTGCATAGTAGTGCGCGGTAAAGAATTCGTTTCTAAATATGACATATATAATATATGAATATATAATATATTAGACCTCCACATTTTTGTAGCCAAATGAAAGACATTAAATCAAACTGGTAACATAACAACCTCTATAATCTTCTGTTCCTGTATGGGTTAAGCTAATGGAAACGTCGATAAAGATATGCCCACCCATCTTTCTCCATCGCTCACAGAAGAGCCAATCCTCCGATAAATAGTGTCCGTCTTCTACTCCACAATCGAATAGTGCATAAGCAAATTCGTTCTCTTCTGGTAGTAGAAATTGAACATCATCGGTATATTTTGTAGAAGGATAACCATGGCTCATTTTCGTAATTACATCACGCTTTATCATCATAAAGCCTGTAGCCAAATGTCTTACTTCTGCCAAATTATTATCAATGGTGAGCGTTGTTCCTAAGTAATTTACGTTATATTTTAATAACTTCTGTTGAACTAGCGCGGCATCACTAATAATATCCTTGAACTGAGATTGATTCTTACGGTTAATCCAACTCTGAATCACATTTGAGTTGTATGGATTTGTCTTATCCACCACCAAATCTTTCCATTCATAGTGTTTGAGTGGATAAATTCCGCCGACTAACTGCTTATCTGATAATATTAATTTCACGATATCCATGGGGTCCCATGAAATATCCGCATCGATAAAAATGAAATGTGTCATTTTTGGGTTTGACATGGCACGTGCAACCAAGTTATTACGTGCTCTTGAAACTAAACTATCGTTTTTACAGAACTCGATACGTAACTCGATACCTAATTTACGAAATAAATCAAAACTCGCCATCAAGCAATGAACATAATTCACGAAACATTGACCACCATAGCATGGCGTCAAAATATACACACAAGGATTATGTGTCTTGACATATTCTGCAATCTTATCGTTGATAGACATAGCTGTAGTCACAGTAGTTTCATTGAAGGTGTTTGATGCTGTAGTAGTAGCTGTTTCCTTTGAGAACATTTCTTCTTCGTCATCCATGACTTCGAAATTGATATTATCAAGACCTGCCATATCTTAATATAGATTATTAGTAACTATATTTATATGGTTTTTTGTGTTTTAGTTATATGTTGCGATAATATGTTCAGGTAGTATTGGGTGGTGTTCGCGCAGTTTATTTGAAATAATATATAAAGATGATAATGAAAAAAGTAATAAATCGCTCGAACCACGAATCAAAATGGGGAAATCTGATATTTCTATACTATACTGAATCCATAGCGTTGATGATGTAATATTCATGATACAAAATAGGAGAGATAAATCATTTGTTGATTTTTTTGTATAAAGTAGATACATGAATATGAATCTAGCTATAACGGAAATGGCTGTGGCGGAATAAGGGATGATGATGTTATTTGGCATGTTTATTTTATAGAAAAAGCTTTTCAATTTATATTATATAATAAAGAGATAAATCATTTTTTATAGAGTATATACAAGAACGCCATTACATAATGACAGCTTTCGATAAGTTAGAATATTATTTATTTTATATGATGATATTATTTATCATATAAATTTTTTGTTATACTCCGTATGGGGTTCGAACCCATGACCTTCACAGTGTAAATGTGACGTACTAACCACTATACAAACAGAGCTAATTTTGGGTGAGTTTTTTGTTTTTGATTTTATTTTCTATATTTTTCTTTTTGGTTTTTGGTTTCTAGGTTCTAGTTTTTATTTTTGTTCTATGGTTTTTGGTTTCTAGGTTCTAGGTTCTAGTTTTTATTTTTGTTCTATGGTTTTTTGTTTATGCGGTGGCAGCAACCTCAGGCTTGATGAAGTGGTGCTTCATGTATCTCTGAAGGTTGAAGTAGGTGAGAACATCGTCCTTCTCAAGCTTGAGAAGCTTGGACAACTTGGCATCAGGATTAATCTGACGACCGTTGCTCTTGTTCTGCAAGCCATTGGCGGTGATATAGACGTTAATCTCCTTGCTTACCTCAGTGCGTGCCATCTCGGTTCCGATGGTGCGGCCAAGGAACTCGGCAAGCTCGTCACTGATTCTGGTAGGCTTGATGAATCCGGAAGGCTTGCGGTTTCCAACGTTGCGTCTTCTCTTGGAAGAAGCCTTCTGGGCGACCTTCATCTCACGATTAACAGTCTTCTCCAAGGTCTTGAAGTCGTTCTTGATGGTGGAGAAAAGTCCGGCCAATTGTTGAAGCTTGGCACTGAACTCAGTAAGCTTGCCGATGAGTGCGGGGGCGGCATCAGTAGATGCGACGACGGCATCGACGGCGGCGGCAGCATCTACAACAGGTGCAGCGGCAGGTTCGGCGGCAACAGGTGCAGCCTTCTTAGCTCTGGGCTTGGAAACCTTGGCAGGTGCAAGCTCATTAGTTACGGGGGTAGCGGGGACAGTAGATGCAGACGTAGTCTTCTCGGTGGGTTTGGATGCTCTAGCCATGTTAGCTATTATACTATACTATTACCACTTGCTTTTAAGTAATTTATTCATAATATATATTTTATTATGTTATTCTGCTCGATGAACTCGTGTAGAATATATATTATTGTAAAATTTTATGTGAAACTATGTATTATCGAAAAAAAAAGGGCCTTCAGCAACCGATTCATACAACCATGGTAATGCTAATCGAGCGGCATTAGAAACCAGAGTGAGCCCAGATAGAGCATGAAAAGCCCCTAATTTGCGACTATCGTCATCTAAGCCACTATACACTAGATTTTCTAGTACGATTATGCAAGCCGTTTTGATTTGGTCAAATGATAAGTCATTATATTGGATTGGGCGAGAAAATATACCATCAAACGGTCCATGATATGGGCATATACGTAACTTGACTTCTCTAGTAAGCATACCACGATAATTCCATATATCAAATAAACATCTATAGAGTCTTATATAATCTCGGTATGTGAGCGACGAGAACCAGCTTTGATTCGTATAATTACCCAATTGGTCGAATTCTATGAACAAGTGTGTGATTCTTTGGTCGATTGGTTTATTACGTACATCACGAATTTCTCGGTATCTTAAGTATAAATCTACATTGGACATGAGAGACATATTTATGGTCGGATTATAATTATTAATTGGATGGTTATTATTCGCTTGTATAATTGTAGGATTATTTTGATAAATAGGTCGGTTATATTGTAAATTACTTCGTAGTGTATTTCTCAATATATAAGGCTCATTCTCTGCTCTAAATTCCGGATTCACAATACATGTTATGTTATATAGTCCTATAATATCATTTATGGTAGCTTGTTCTATTTTATCGCGATTGTATGGATTTACTATTTTTGGTTTTGTTTTCATCATGGATATTAATGACGTAATATTGAATCCATAGATGAATTTTTTATCGTCCATATAACTAAAGAAATATGAATTATCGATTTCGGATAACGGTTCCATAGTAACGAAATCGGTTTCATTTGAGCATTTTGTACGGTCTTTCATTGCTGGACCATGTAATGCCATCATTCTTCTAACAATTTGCCCTCTAAATATGCGTTGTATATGAACACATGAAGTAATACTTTTAAATCGGGTTTCGATTCGTTCCATTAATAATGGTTTTGCACCAGAAACTGGTAAATGATATTTTCGCGCACAACTTTTCAGGTCAGGTATTTTGTAGGATTTTAATACAAGATTATATTTATAATAGTTCTCATAAGTGAGTTCATATTGTATAGTATTTGTAGGTTCGGGTGTGCAAGTATTTTCGGAAACATCTTTGATTTGTTCTGCCTTTCTTCGAGAACGTCTTGGTTTCGATTCTTTTTCTTTTTTTTGTCTTTCTGCAAGTAAATGGCGATTTAACTCCGCAAAGGCACGGTCAGCTTCATCTGTTTCAATATGTATTGATGTGAGTAATGTAATAGCATGCTCAAGTGGGTCTAATATATTTTGTGTTGGTGAGTCCATCTATTATAGTAGTGTATATATTTATACATATATTTTTATATACGTTTGTAAATTTCTTTATTGTCTTTTGGTGGATAAATACATTTATCCATCGTTCCTTCGTGCCTTCCGTTCCTTGTCAAAGGATATGGGTCAGATGTCGATAATATTTATTAGCCACTTGGCTAATAAATATTATCTACCGATAGACCTTATAACTGGCTATAACTGGTTATAACTAAAATTCGTAAAAACATATGAATTTATAGCATTTATGGAGTCATTTTCAATAAAATATATAAAAAATTGAATTAAAGAAATGGCCCGATATAATTCATATCAGTTCGGTCAGTTAGTTATATATAATGTCTAAGCAATCATCAAGTACAAGCAAGGTTATTCTTCCAGTGCCCGAGTGGAACACATCGGCGGTTCGCTATATGCAACCCAAGATTTCCGACCGTGGTAGTAAATCAATTAATATTATTAGTACTCAAACCAATCGCGCTCTCCATTTGAGCACGCCACTCATGAAGACATGGGGTATTGCCGACTTTGTCGATGAGAAGGGCGAGTCCGATGGTAAGTTCAGTCTATCGCTCAATTTTCCTAACGAAGATTATGCGACACCTGCAACGACTGAGTTCTTGACTAAACTCAAGGCTTTTGAGAATCAGATTCTAGACGACGCTGTCAAGAATTCGGAAGCTTGGTTTGGCGAAGAAATGTCGAGAGAAGTTGCCAAACATACCTTCTTCCCTTTCTTGAAGTATTCTAAGGATAAGGTTACCAAGAAGATTGACTTGTCCAAGGCTCCATCTATTCGCGCCAAGGTACCTAATTATGGTGGCAGATGGGGAGTTGAGATTTATGATACAAAGGGGAAGATGTTGTTCCCTTGTGATAATGAAAATATGACGCCTATGGATTTCGTTGAAAAGGGTAGTAATGTGGCTTGTGTTTTACAATGCGGTGGCCTATGGTTTGGTGGTAAGGGTTGGGGTATCACTTGGAAGCTTATTCAGGCGGTTGTTAAGCCATCTGAAAGACAAAGCGTTTTTGGAAAGTGTCATATTCAACTATCGACTGATGAGATTGATGCTCTCGAATCACAACCCACAACAACTGATGCTGTTGTAGATGACGATGAAGTCGAAGAACCACTAGCTGAGACTAAGCAAGTTTCAACCGAAGTCGAAGATAGCGATGAAGAAGCTGAACCCGAACCAGTGCAAGTTGAAGCACCAAAGAAGAAGGTTGTCAAGAAGGCAGCTGAACCGGTCCAAGAACCTGTGCAAGCTGAAGCAGAACCTGCACAAGCTGAAGCACCAAAGAAGAAGGTTGTCAAGAAGGCAGTAAAAGCATAAAAACAAAAATCAATTAGAATTAGATAGTTTAGTTTTGTAAAACCCTTAAATTTTCGTAATCTAAATAAAGTCGTTTGTAAATAAGAATATTGCAACACCAGAATATTCTTATTTTTTATGTTATATGACACGAATATTCAATAGCTTTTTTGTTGTAATCGTATGCACCCTTGAAGAGTAAAAATATTTGTGTTATAATATAATATAAAATATATAATATTATATTATACATCATGCAAATTGGATTTATTATATTAAGGCATGTAAATAATGAATTAACAAATAAATATTGGATTAAATGTGTGAATTCTATTAGACAATATTATCCTGAAAATAACATTCTTATTATAGATGATAATAGTAATTATGAATATATAACGGAAGAAACTTTATATAAAACTACCATTATAAATAGTGAATATCCCAAACGAGGTGAATTATTGCCTTATTATTACTTTTTACATAATAAACTATTTGATATTGCTGTAATAATTCATGATTCTGTATTTATAAATAAATATATAGATATGAATGTAGAAAAATATAAAATAATATGGGACTTTAATCATGGTGCTGACCAAATAGAAGATGAAACCAAAATGATAGATGTTTTTAATGATGTAGAATTGAAAGAATTTTATGAAAACAAAGATTTATGGACAGGTTGTTTTGGATGTATGTCTATAATTACTCACGATTATTTAACTTATATTAATAATAAATATGATATTAGCAAACTATTAGATTATGTATTAAGTAGATATAATCGTTGTAGCTTTGAACGAGTAATTGCTTGTTTATTGCAAAAAGAAGGAAATAAGGAAGTTTTATTAGGTAGTATACATGATTATTGTAATTGGGGGATACATTTTAATGATATTGATAAATATGAACATTTACCATTAATAAAATGTTGGACTGGTAGATAACCGAAGGTTAGCCAAATGGCTAATAAATATTATCGACCGATAGACCTTAATGGCTATCGGTAATTGAGTATTTTATCGGTATATTGCAACACCAGAATATTCTTATTTTTTATGTTATATGACACAAATATTCATGTCTTTTAGTGGATAAATATATTTATCCTTCGTTCCTTTCATTCTTTCCGTTCCTTATCATAGCATATGGGTCAGAGGTCGATAACCGAAGGTTAGCCATTTGGCTAATAAATATTATCTACCGATAGACCTTAAATAACTTTTTGACAATAACATAAAATTATATAGAAACGAAAATATAGTATTATGTAAATCTTATAATACTATATGAATATAGCATTGTTCATCTTTATGGTTTTTATCGGATTTAGAAATACTATTTTATCTAAAATGCCACCAAGTATTGGTCGAGCAATAAAACAAAAAACCCATAAATTCATCGAGAACCAGTATATTCAAACACTCCATAATCAACGTATTTTCGGTGAAACGGAAAAAGAATCCTTTTTGAAAGAGAACCCATTTATAAAAGATAAACGAATCATATCTATTTCACCTGCAGGACTGAAAGGGTTTTACGTAACAGGAATTTGTAAATATATAAAACGGCGATATAATCTAAATAATTATATTTTTTCAGGTGCGTCCGCTGGTGCATGGAACTCGTTACTATTATGTTATCGAGATGATATCGAAGAAATCGAGAACCGAGTAATAGACCAAAGAATACAGTCAGCTAAATCTATATACGATTTGCAGCATTCTATCAAATATCGTTTATTGGATAATTTTAAAACCGAAGATTTCGATTTAGGACGACTGTTTATTGGCGTTACTGTAATGAACGAATATTCGTCTGTGAATACAACGATATTTCATGGATTCGATAATTTGGAAGACGCTATTAATTGTTGTATTGCGAGTTCTCATATTCCATTAGTAACGGGTGGTCTCACGAATGTGTACAGGAGTATGCTATCATTTGATGGTGGATTTAGTAGATACCCCTATTTGAATATGTCGCGTTCGCATTTACATATTACGTCTGATATATGGAGAAAAAATGAATCAATGAATAGTCATGATAATCCGTCGATTTATTCTGATTTTTTAGTAAATGGAGAGAATTTGAACAATGAGATAGCAAAAATACATACAGCTACGAGAAATACGATTCGAGCACTCGATTATGCTCGATTTTTATCAAAGGGGAAATCGATTTTTAACGAATTATCCGAAGAGGGGTATATCGATTCCAATGCGAATCGGGCATGGTTAGATGAAGTATTTAGGGTATAGCATGAACGATAGACCTTATTGTGTATCAGTGGATAAGGTCTATCGGTGGATAATCGAAGATTAGCCAAATGGCTAACTTTCGGTTATCGACAGGAGACCCATATGCTTTGAAAAAGAATGAAAGGAACGAAGGATAAATGTATTTATCCACCAAAAGACAATAAGGTCACCATAATTTGCCTCATTTTTTTTCGTAGTGTTTCTGTAGAACATGACATGAGGTCCGCGACCTGTTGCCATGTTCTCTGTTTTTCAAATGTAATCAAGTCATATCGATAGGTTATAATCAATTTTTGTTCCGGTGTCAGCTGCTGGAATTTATTGTATATATCGATTACTTTATCGGATAAAAGTGGGTAATCGTAGCTGTTAGTAGAGAACTTATCATAAAACCATATATCGTTAGTTAGACTAGGCGACGGTAATTTGATTTTTTGGGTATAACGCTGATGATGCGTAAGCCGTCTTAGAGGACTTAGTTCAGTCACACCATAATAGAGATACCCCATAATGTATTTTTTTGCATATGGATGAAGATTGACGTTATTTGAACCGTTATATCGTTGCACAGAATGAACCAGACCTTGTATAGCATATTGCTGTAGGTCGTAGGCATGGTTGATGATGTATTTTTTCGATTTTAGATTTTCGCGAAATTGACGTGAAAGTGACATAGCGTAGGGGAGGTAGTTTTTTATGAGAATATATTGTGTTTTTGCACGAATGAGAGGCGGTGTTTGTGGATTTGACATGATAGACCGAATGAGTTTCAGTTGATGAGGTTGAAGATATGCCGATGCATAATAAATGAATGATGCTAGTGCTATAATTAGTATCATTGAATACATGATTTAGAGAATAGATTAGATAGTCTTGAATAGAATTCAATTTTATGCTATTCTTGTTGCTACTAATACTCCTTGTTGGCCGGCTGTTGCTGCTACTTGGAAAGTGGATGTTCCAGACTGAAAAATACATTGAGCAACCCATAAAAAGTTTTTTGCTGTTGTGCAATTTACTACTACGGTGCCTGAAGAATAACCATAATTACCTGCATTTATTAAGTTAAATGTGCCACCGTTGAAAAAATAGTCATTTTGACTATACGAACTAGCTCCGGTTCCAAATGGTGTTCCAAGGAATCCATTGCTAGAATTTGTATTACTAACAACAAAATTTTTGTTATAATCAGTAGTTAAACCTATCATCATAGATCCTATTCCACCACCATTATTCCCTTGAAATGATATTCCCATATTAACTATCCATATGCCTGGTGGAAATGTAATATAGTTTCCACTAGTAGTTAAATCAGTCGAGGTTGGGGTAGCATGAGTTAATAAATTTAGCATGTTGTTATACGACTTACTTGCTACTGTCTTATTTTCATATACTATAAATTGGTATCCAATTTGATTTGACGTAAAGGTTGGCGCAGTTATATAACTTAAATTAATCCCTTGATTCGTATTCATAACGCCATAAACATCGAGAGCAAATGCCGATGACGGTACTGTTGTATTATTCAGATATCCTATTCCTACTGTTCCTGTACTACTTACCGTTAATGCACGAGTTGTTCCTGATGTTCCTACTAAAATTCCGGAATTATCGTATGTCAGACCTGATGACATGAGCTATATATATATTTTATAGTAAGATATTATTGGAAATGATATGAACTAATAATATTTTATTCGAATTGGGTAAAACTTCTAAATAAGTTATACAAAAAATATTATAATAAAGTTTTACATAGGCGGCGCAAAATCTACTATTTTATGTAATAGAATGGCGATAGTAATAGAAAAATCGGTATCTCTATATTATTATTAGACCTTTGGCACCAAAAGCATATGGGTATCCTGTCGATAACCGAAGGTTAGCCATTTGGCTAATAAATATTATCTACTGATGACCCTAGGACAATAAGCTATTTATAAAACGTCATGTCATCAGGTCTGACATACGATAATTCCGGAATTTTAGTAGGAACATCAGGAACAACTCGTGCATTAACGGTAAGTAGTACAGGAACAGTAGGAATAGGATATCTGAATAATACAACAGTACCGTCATCGACATATGCTCTCGATGTCAGCGGCATTTTGCGCGCTCTTTCAGTTATCCATAGTCAATATTTTATTTGGCATTTTAATTGGAATACAGGACAATCCCGTGGCTATGTTGCCGGATACACTGGTATTTGTAATAGCACAGGTGGAACAACTACTGCTACTACAAATATTCCAGGAACATTTATAAATACTCCAAGCAATGGACGATTAACTGTGCCTGTAAGTGGTGTGTATGGATGTTACTTTCATGCAGTATCAGATGGTACAGCAGACGGAGCATATCCTCAATTACGGATTGATGGTTCGAATTACAATCCAAATAGGCCATGTGTTAATTCGTTTGGGCAAGTATTTTCAACAGAATTTGTATATGCAAATGCCGGACAAGTTCTTGATTTTTTTATTGGTTGGGAGTCAACTAATGCTGCTGGACTACAATCCACTAGAGGTATAGCGGTTAATACTGGCTTTGGTCAAGGTATAACATTTGTCCTAATGCAAAGAACCGGATAATCACATGTAAATTACCCGCCCATAAATATAGAATGGAACCCTAATGTTACTCCCTCATCAAATAACTTTGTATAAACCATATCATTATTCTCTAATCCCAGTACAAGCAAAAATCCATTCTTACATAAAGCCATCAAATATGCTTTTCCATCAACCTTCGTAATAACATGTTCTCCATATACCGATATAGCATGAGGTAAATCGATAACACGTTCAATATCCAATCCTCTACAAACTACATATCCACCTATGCGTCGGTCGATAATTCTGCGTAAAATTACGGAATCCCCATATGAAATAGGGAAATCCAAATTCATCGGCTCTAATAAGGGATTCCGTTTGATATAAACCGTCCCCGAATTCTTATAAATAATAATCCCCCTATATTTACCTTGAATGTCCAAGCTATTAAAATCCAGGTTCTCATAAAGCGGTGCATATATTTCAATCGAAGTAGCCGTTTCTTTATATCCAGCATAATGGAAACAGTAAAATCCTGATTCGCTAACATACGTCTTTTCATTCGGACCCATAATATGAATATAGGTCGGTAAATCCTTTCGAAACGAGATAGGTATAGGTCTCATCCATAGTTTTAAAGGTGAATCGATAACCAATATATCACCCGAATCGAGAACCAAGAAATCATGTATAATAGGTAAATAATTCATCGTTTTCGAGAACTTACATAAAATATCCAATTTCGAGTTCATCTTATAATAAGTCACCGTTTTAGTAAAAATGTTATAGTCGATAGTATGAACTATATCATTAGCAGCGTCATATTTTGAATGTCCCGAGAACTTATTGTCCATGTTAGTATTCACTTTGCCCATTGTTTTGATTTCCTTGTTCTCGAAATCGACTGCTAATTCATATGGAATATCTCTTTCGAATAATGCGAAGACGCGATTCTTACGTCTATTCTCTCGAAAGCCGGCAGGAATCCGGCGATTTACATGTGAAAAGGCAACGTGACTTTCAGTATGGGTGAAGGGTGTTATATTTAGCATAGCCGTATTGGCTGTACCCATCATATTCGGCATCAATTTCATATGATGCATTAGCATATGTAATAGTGCATTCCAAAACCCTTTTCCTACTTGGCCATGTTCTCTTTCATAGAGAACTTTGTCGGTTTCTATAAGATGTTTGACCGGATATATTTTACCTTTGTCGAAGAATACGCCTTGTACGATACCGTCAGCAGTAAATAAGTCAAATAGTGTGGTTTTTTGCGTGACATTCATATTCGGACCTATTGAGCCAAAGAATCCATTTATCCTATGAAGAACGTTTTGCTTCATATGCATAGGTGCCAGTTTTTTTGAATATATTACTAAAGAATAAAGACATAGTAGTAATATGGATAGCATTATTATGTTATATGTTTTATATTTTATATTATATGCTATTATAACATAAAATTTATACTGTTTTCATCGTTGTCAAATTTCTAATATGATGTTATACTGTTTTCATCGTTATCAAATTTCTAATATTATGTTATACTGTTTTCATCGTTGTCAAATTTCTAATATGATGGTCAAATAAATATCGGATTTTCGCTGAATATCATAAATATCTATACTATTTATCTTAGATATACCCTGCTTACCATATAATATCATCTGTTTTTTTACCAATTTAAATGTCGATGGTGGTACGCTAATTATATGTTTTCCCAATTCGATGTTTATCGTAGGTTTCTCCCATATATCACGAATTTTCAAGGTAACTTGAACATGTAAGTTATTGTTCTCGTCAATCTCTATGTTTTCAGGTAACATAGGATTACACTTGACATATAAATCATTCCCAGAATGGTCATACACGAGTTCATGATGCCAAAGTGGAATAATATATACTTTCTCGTCTTTCGTGAGCTTATATAAATTGTTCTCGAACAAATCGTTAATGGTCGGATTTAAGATAACACATTCGTCGTCTTTCGTTTTCTCTTGTATTAATTCGCCAACGTTTTTTATGAAACTTTCGCTGAAATGAAGCGAATCCTTGTATTTTTTTAGAATTTCGTACGTTTTTATTAATGTAGATTTCTCTAATTTCGATAATGTATCAAAAGCCGTTTTCTCACATGTCATGACTACACGATTAATAATCGTATAAAAGAGAGAACTTCGCGTTTCGCCTTTCATAATGTTTTTCAAAAAAGACATGAGAAATGATTGGTAATCGGATGGCTCTTCTTCATCACACTCAACATCATTACCATCGTCGTCCGGATTCTTTTGTGAAAATCCCTGATAAAGCATCAAATACTCGTATGCGTCGTGTATTTCTTGGAATTTGGCCGCAGCATCTGACGCCTTGTTCTTGTCTGGATGATATTGTAAAGCTTTTGCTCTATATTGGCGTTTTAATATTTCAAGTGTAATATTACTAGACTCAATATCACTAAGACCAAGAATTTTACATGATTTAATATATTTCATTCAAAATGATGTATTTTATTTATTATATAGAACATAATACTCTCTAAATGGTAAATGGGGCGATAATTATTATTATAGTACTTCAAAAATGTATATGTTTTACATAAGATATCGGAAATATCGTCTGTGCTCTTCAGAATTCCGGATTCTATAAAATGGATTATGATATACCATAAACATTCAATCATATCCAAATTATAGGTCAGGATATCATAAAGAGAATCCCGAAACCCAGTAAATGATAGTTTATCTGGAGAACACATCTCTTTGATAATATTATCACAAATAATATTGAATACGTCTTTGGGCATATCTTCCGCGAAATCTATCATGGGAAATGATTTGATTTCTTTTATGTTTATGATACCGCCACTTTCGATTTCATCGAACAAATAGCGCGTATCTTTATTATAAATAGGCTGGAAGGGAAGTGGTTTCGGAGAACTCGGTGTATTGACATTGTTTATCGGTTCAATAGAATTGATTCTAGATAATTCTTTGTACTGTTCAGTCGTTGGTCGTTTTATACGTAAAATTTGACAAACATTCAAGATTTTTGTAGGAATAAAACTGATATGCTCAGACATAATAAAGAATTTGATTTTGATATTACTATGACTATGATTATATTGTTGCATATAACTATAGAATATTTCTAATAGCTCCGCATGAATTAGATGGAAATTCTTGCAGAGAATAATACCGAATTTATCTGGTTTTACGGAAATGATATCTACGATTTGAAAAAAGATTTCGTGCCATAGTAGCTTTGAATTACAACCAAGGAGTGACATATCGATTTCGAAATGTATATCACTAATACGATAAATATATTGTTGTTTTTCGGTGTTTGCTGTCATCTTTTTATCACATTTCAGTTCTGTTGGACTGTATTGTTTGAGTAATTTGATGATTTGTGAATACTTACCAGAACCAGATGGGCCATATATAACTAGATTCTCTAATTGAGAAGCTTTTTTGGGGAATTTCGTAAAGACATCGTTGAGTTCTGGATGTAAATTATAACGTAATACAGAATGATAATAATCTTCAAAAGACGTTTCGTGATACTTCATGTTTTGTTATAATAACGATGCCATTTTCTATATAACTTTATGTTGAAGTTATATAGCTGCTAGAATTATGTTTTCATCGTCCAACTAGGTCTCGGTATTGTAATTTGGAGAACTCATTTGATATCGCGACTTGCCAAGAAGATAGTCCGACAATGGTTGCAGACATGAGTAATAGCATACCAGTAGATATACCGGATGATACTTTGTTTATATTAAGTATAATCATTAATTCGATAAATATTAAACTAAACACGATAACCATATTCATTTTGAATGTATTCATTTGACTCTTGTTTTTTCCAGTGATTTGTAAAGGTGTTCCGGAGACCTTTGTATATTTTGCTTGTAATGTAGTAATCATCATGATGATAAAGATAAATGAGACAAAATGAAATATTAAACTGATTCCTATTGCCGCTATGCTTACGTTTCCAATATATGGTATTTGATATAATGGTATAAAACTGGGCGATTGAGTTTGACCTATAAAGAATAATGTAAATGCGGCATTGATTACAAAAAGAATACTAAATCCTATTATTTCTGTATAAGGTAGATAGGTGAAGTAGATACTTACTATATATAATAAGGTAAATATTACATAGCTAAAGTCGTTAAAACATGTTGCTGCCATACTTATATTTTATATATATTTTTCTAATCTTCTAATCTATAAATTTGGGTATATCGAGAACTCGAATCGGTTTTCTGGCTAATCTTATCATTTTTCTCCGGGTTTTTCTATCTAGATGTCTCCAAATATATGGCATTTTTTGATGTAGTATAGTAACCAGTACTTGGTCAGTCGAAATCCGATTTTTTACCATTCTACAGTTTCTTTGATTTGGGCATTCTTTTTTCGTTATATTACATATTCCCCAATTCTTGGATGATTTTGAACAGTATGATGGCTTGCATCGATTCATCATTTCTCCGCATGGCACATGCTGACATGTTTTGTATATTTTACAGGTTTTTCTTTGAGGCATTTGTATTATGTATATTATGTATATATATTATTGTCTTTTGGAGGATAAATATATTTATCCACTAAAAGTACCTATAGTTTGGCTTGATATGTTTCATTTAACCATTGTATTAAAGTTTCGCTTGTACATGTAAATAGACCTTCTTTGAATTGTTTTATATTATAAAATGTCGGTTTTTTCATGTCTTTGGCTTGGTAAAAAACATAAGGTCCGAATTTCCCTTTTCGAATACTCAAATCAGGTTCTCGAATCCATCTCAAAACATTGGTTACTTGCTCACCTGATTGCTGCGTCTTCGATTCCAGTAATGGTATAATCATGTCCAATGTAATATTTTCGTGTTGTTTGACGAGGTCTTTTATACCAACACTCACTTCTTTCCATTGTATATAAGGACCGAATTTCCCGTGTTTCAGAAATACGTCTTCGTCTAAATATTGACCGAGCGACGATGCTTTCACTTCCATCAAATCTTCTACCTTATATTGTTTATTTTTGAGTTTTTCTAAATCGATTTGCATACCATGTTTTACGGGTAAAAACGTAATATTACCGTCACTATCGATTTGTTTAATGACCGGACCCATTTTTTCAAACGCGAAACTATGGACATCATCCAATATAAAATTCTGTTTTCCGAGTTTTTTTAGTGATGAGCTTAATTGTTGTATTTCAGTGTAACATTCTTTACATAGTAGCGACCAATTATCGGAGTTCCGTGTTATGGTATCCAATTTTTCTTCCATGTGTTTCGTATAATCATATGTAAAAATCGGTTGGAAATAATGTTTTAAAAATTCGATGGTTAGAACGCCTATCGGCTGAATAACGAGTTTATTTTTTTCTGAACCCAGCGTTTTTTCTGAAATCGTTTCTTGGATGGCATTATCGGTAGCATTCATCTTATATTCTTTACATTGCACAACGTCTCCTTGTACGTCGGTGCATTTTACATAACCACGTTCTAAAACCGTTTCTACTATAGATGCGAATGTGCTAGGGCGACCGATTCCGAGTTCTTCCATTGTTTGAATAAGACTTGCTTCACTATAATGTTGATGCCGGTTTTTCACCGTAATATGGCTCTCAATCGATTCGTATTTTACGGTAGTAAGTGTCCTTAGATACATTAATATGGTAGAATTGGCTTCTTGTTCTCGAATAAAATCGTCTGCCCCAAATTCGCCTACTTTTTTCCAACCTAGAAATACGGGTGTTTCGAGAACATGTCTATATTTTGAATTTCCTGGTGCTGTGATTGATAGCGCATATGTATTATATTTTGCATCCGCCATACAGCTTTCTATCGTATTTTTCCATATCAAACGATACATACTCGCCAGACGCTTATCGGCTGACTCTGGCTCTGGTAATCGGACCATGTCGATATGACAAACGCGAATCGCTTCATGTGGATTGGTCGAATCCTTGTTCATGATTTTTTCCACGTTTCCAACATAGGTGGAATTACCGTATGATTGTGTAATATATTTGGAAGCCTGTTCTAAGAAAACTGGTGAATATTGAGAACTTTCAGTACGCATATATGTTATGTATCCAGCTTGGTATAACTTCTGACATAATGACATGGTTTCGCTCGGTGAAATATGAATAACATTACTGGCTACTTGTAATAGTCTGGATGTATGAAATGGTTGCGGTGGCGTTCTAATGGAATCTTTTTTTGCACCTATAGTCAAAATATGTTGAAAATCGATTGATTTATGGAAGAAATCGAGAACCTGCTCGGGTAGCCTGAATTCTTGGTCCAACTCGAATTTGATTTTTTTATTCGTAAATAGAGCCGAGATTTTATATATCGCTTCACAACCAGAACTTTTATTTTCTTTGGCTACATGATTATCGTATATGAGCGAAAGAGCGGGTGTTTGGCATCGACCCGCTGATAAGGAATTTTCTTTATTATAGAATAGATATTTCCATAAAAAGGGAGAAATCGTAAAACCAACTATGATGTCGAGAACTTGTCTGGAAATTTGTGCCAATACTAGGTTCATATTTATGAGAGTGGGTTCTCGAACGGCCTTGAGTAAAGCAGGTTTTGTCACTTCTTGGAATATGATGCGTTTCGTAGTTTCGTGTGGTATGTCGAATACTTGGCAAATATGCCATGCAATAGCTTCGCCTTCCCTATCAGCATCTGATGCTAGGAATATATTCTGTGTTGAGAACTGTTTGATGATTTTACGCATCTGTTCAATATGTGCCTTTTTTTCGTCTATTATGGAGAACTTGGGTAATTCATTTGTAGAAGTCGTATCGATGGATTTTAAATTATCAATATGTCTGATATGGCCTTTTGTTGCAATACAATAGTATTCCTGACCTAAATATTCTTCTATTTTTTTACATTTTGACGGTGATTCTACGATGATTAAGTACTTGGCAAGGTCTGGTTTTGACATCGTAAAAACTTGTGTGTTTTTTTTACGATAGAATTTGGGAGGCATAGTACATATAATATGTCACGTAGTTTTTATTATGTTTTTGATGTTATTATCTTTACGGGGGGATAAATATATTTATTCATTGCTCCTATAGACCTTATCTACTCGGTAATCAACTTACACATTTTATATTGATTTGAGAAATGTATGATATGTTATTTTGGTATTAGACTGATTTTGGTTTGTATTGTCCTTGTCAATATTGTCTTTTTTATCATTACTATATACATATCTGAATAACCTACGTGTTCTGTTAGCTTCTCTATTTTTTTCTATTTGTTTATTGTCAGTTGTTCTATCATATTCTTCTTTCGAATACGTTTCATTGACACTTGGATACTCATGCCATGATATTCGTGTTTCGCGTTCATTTTCTTCTGAACCGGTCCAATCGTTCAATATAGGTTCTGTTATAGTACTCTTTTTCTCTTTCGTACAACAACAAAACCACATTTGTATGTAATCAAAAAAATCCATTTATGTTTTTTTGAAGTATTATATATATTTATACATAAAATAGCTCTAAAAATACGGTCAATTACATTTATTACATAATATCAATGCAAAAACTAATATAAACATTTTTTTCTTTATATGATGAAGAATGTTACTAAATACAAATATTAAGATTCTAGTCACTGATAGGCAGTATAGTGATTGGACGTTTGTCGATTATCAAAATGATAACCAAATACTAGACCGAGAACTTTATCCCGTATTGAAAACCATTGACCCAATAAAAGAACGCCTATTTAGTCGCGATATTTTTTCACTCGACATAAACGGCTCACTGAAATTGGAACATTCTTATATAAAATCATGTGATGGTTTAGCCGGACTTTTAGTATTGGAAGGTAATAAAACATATGGAAGAACAGCGAATAAAAAACGCCTTTTGTATAAATGCATTCCGGATGATAAAAGACTACCGATTTTTTTAGTTCCATACGACTTGAAAATCGGGTTTTCTAAGGTATATAAGAATAAATTCATTGTATTTCGATTTGATAGTTGGTCATCAGAGCATCCATTGGGTCAAATTACGGAAACGCTAGGAGACGTAGATAATTTGGAGGTTTTCTATGAATATCAATTATACTGTAAAAGTCTTCATGACTCGCTCACTGATTTTACAAACAAAACGCGAAAAGTGTTGAATGAAAAATCCACGGAAGAGTACGTGGAACAAATATTACAAAACGATAATTATCAGATAGAAGACCGTCGAAATACATATATTTTTACGATAGACCCTAATAACAGTACAGATTTAGATGATGGATTTAGTATCGAAGTCCTACCCGATAACAAAGGTTACAAAGTATCCGTATATATTGCGAATCTTTTTTTTTGGATTGAAACACTGGGCCTATGGAATTCTTTTAGTAGGCGCGTATCTACTATTTACTTACCTGATAGACGTCGGCCAATGCTCCCCACCATTTTATCAGATACATTATGTAGTCTTTTAGAGAACCAACCTAGATTCACATTAGCACTTGATTTTATGATAGATAATGATGGAAATATAATAAAAACGGATTTACCACTATATTGTAAGAATGTACTGATTTCTGTGAATAAAAACTATACTTATGAAGAACCCGCCCTACTAAAAAACAGGTATTATCGAGAACTTTTTGATATAAGTAAAAAAAATAGCAAGAGTGTGAAAAATAGTCACGATTTAGTATCTTTTTGGATGATACAGATGAATAAAACGATGGGTGAGTATATGGCTTTTCAAGGAATCGGTATTTTTAGAGCGGCTGCTTTCTTGAGTTCGCCTAGTACTGTTATGCAAGGTAATGATTTTAGCGGGTTGAATGAAGATGTTACGCGTATTATTCAAACATGGAATAATACAACCGGTCAATACTTATTATTTAAAGAGGGTCTTTCACTCAACCATGAAATTATGAGTACGCAATCTTATATTCATATAACGAGTCCGATTCGTAGGTTAGTCGATTTATTGAACCAGATGATTCTATTTCGACATATTTCTATGGTAAAAACGATGAGTCCGGATGCTAGTCAATTTATAGAGAAATGGACGGAACAAATGGACTATATTAACACGGCTATGCGATGTATTCGAAAAATACAGACGGATTGCGAGGTATTAAATCGGTGTTTTACAACGCCCGATATTATGACTGTAGAACACGATGGAGTATTGTTTGATAAAATCGTGAAAAATGATGGAACCATACATTATATGGTTTATTTGGAGAAATTGAAGATGTTATCTCGTATTACTACGCATATCGATTTACCGAATCATACTTATCAAAAATTCCGGATATTTTTATTCGAAGATGAAGATAAGTCGAAGAAAAAGATTCGCTTACAAATCATATGATGTACATAAATAACATAAAAAATATGTATATATACTATATAAGCATATATATGTTTGTCTTTCTTTTATTTTGCATAGTAGCGGTACATTCCGTTTCAGTTATCGATAGATTCGAAGAATGGTCGAATCAGTTTCATATTAAATTCTTAGATGATAATCATTATTTAGATTTATTCAAAAAGTGGCGTGAGAATGATGTGTTTATCTCGAATATGAATAGTCAAAATTTGACTTATACTCTTGGACATAACCAATTCTCTGGTATGGATTCTTCCGAATTTCGTAGATTTCTTTCATGGTCCAAATCTTTGGTGAAAGATGCGACTTTACCAAGAATCAGGTTCAGTGAAGTATTTGATGGTATTCCTATCGAAGTAAATTGGAATGATGTAGGTGCAGTTACACCGGTTAAAGACCAAGGGCAATGTGGTTCATGTTGGAGTTTTTCTAGTACAGGCGCTTTAGAAGGAGCTTATTATAATAAAATGCGAGAACTTGTGTCTTTTTCCGAACAGCAATTAGTTGATTGTGACACATTACGTAATGGTGGAAAAGACCATGGATGTAATGGTGGTCTAATGGACAATGCGTTTTCTTGGATAAGTCATAATGGTGGATTATGTTCAGAGAAAGATTACCCTTACGTTTCAGGAACAACCAAGACTGGTGGGACGTGCCAAAAAACATGTTCTAATGTAAAAAGTAGTCAAGTGGTCGGATTTTATGATATTCCGCCTAGTTCCGATGAATTTATGATGAATGCATTAGTAAAACAACCAGTAGCTATTGCAATTGAAGCCGATGAGAGAACATTCCAATTATATAAATCTGGTGTATTTACAGGAACATGTGGAACGAAACTGGACCATGGTGTTCTCGTGGTTGGTTATGGAACGATGGATTCAAATGATTATTATATTGTGAAAAATTCTTGGGGAGTTTCTTGGGGTATGGATGGCTATATTTTATTAGGACGCGGCATAAATCCGGAAACACATTTACCATATAATAATGGCGATGGACAATGTGGTATGTTATTGGAAGGAAGTTATCCTATATTGTAAAAAATTGAACAGAATATTATAATAAATTATTATTTGTTATAATAGCCATGTTTTACATACTATTCTTTATCAGTTTGTTGGGAACGGTTGCTTTTAGAAACATCAGAGTGTTTGGTGAGATACATCAACGAAGAAAATGTACTGATGATATAATGGAGATTTTGGGCTTAACAAAAAAAGAACGAACTGCTGTTAGAGTTATTGTTCCAGAGTATTTTCATAGTGAAAATACATGGACAGAAGGCGAGGTTCCATGGAATATTACGGATGATAATGATACGATTCCTGTTACTGCTAAGGTACCTACTTTTGACCCTCTGGAACCATGTAGTATAGGTCATTTGTTTATTTAAGGGGTATCCGTGTTTTTGTAGCCATTTGGCTACAAAAAAATGTGGATTTCTCTATATGCTTTTGGTTGATAAATGTATTTATCAACCAAAAGACATTGATAGGGTCTATCAGACGATATATATGCTTTGAAAAGGCACGAAAGGCACGAAAGGCACGAAAAACAATAAAAAATGTTAATATAATAATATGAAACATATGTAGTTATTATATATCATCAATATCTATTTGAGCTTGTTCTGTTAATTCGAATGAAGGTTCTTCTGTTTTTTTATTGGTAGGGCGTTCTTCGATAGTTTCTGTGTCTTCAGCAAAATCGATATCATTGACAGTGTTATTATTATTCCCTGTAGCTACGCCTAGTTTTATTCTAAGGAGTTGGTCTATTTTTACGTTAGGCATATGCTTCATTTGCTCAACTTGCATGTCGTCATAAACTGTTAAAATATCGCAATTTTTTGGTGGTTTCTCGTAATCCCTTAGTCCAACTAATACGAGTGAATTCACTGTAATTAGATTATTTCTTTTGTTTTTTCCGCGAAATTTGTTTCGAATATGTCCCATGAGACGAACATTATCGTTTGTGTAAATTTCGACCATACCATTACCAAATGCTTTGGTAACGCATGCATATTTTTCTAGTTCATCTGTAGAGAACTGAATATGTGACGACCCTTTCGTTTGGTCTTTTCTTGCTAATCCTTTAGAACCGTTTCCGCCAGTAATATTTCTAACCATTTTCGATTGTGTTTATTGATATAATAAAGTAGTTTATAATAATTCAATTTTTTTAGCGTTACTATGAGTTATATTATGTATATAAACTATATATAATATGGATGAGGCTGTTGAAGTACTAGATGGAGAACAAGTAGAAGTTGATGAATCACATGAATCTGTGAATAACGCTAATTTAATAAAAGACCCCAATGAAATAAAAAAAAGCGAATTTGTATTGAATATACAAGAAATTCCTAATAAAAAAATTGCTGAAAATTATGTAAAAACTCTTACTGATAAATTGAATAAATTGAAACAACAGAGAACCTATATGCAGTTTAATTTTAAAATGATAGTGGAGTCTGATATCAAATATAATAGAATGATGGGAGGAGGAGACGAAAATAGTACCTTCCCTTATAATATATTTGAATCCACTTTCGATTTAATTACCGGTAAGAATCGACAAAATAATGACGTAGCGGATGCGGAAAAAAATAACCAAGTAAGTTCAAGTACAGAAAGTAACACATCTAGTTCTAACACATCTAGTTCTAACACATCTAGTTCTAACACATCTAGTTCTAACACATCTAGTTCTAACACATCTAGTTCTAACAAATCTATATTTGAGAATTTATTTTCATATATTCCAAGTTTAAGTGTTTCTAGTCCAGTTGATTTATCATTTACTATGCCAGTTCATTTAGAAAATCTTACACAAGAACCTATTCAATATTTAGATGATTATGATGGTGTTACACATATATTAGTTACTATTTATGACAAATATGATTCTATGGGTTATATTGGCGGATTACACCAACTAGAAAATTGGATAAGAAAGAAAGAAGAGAGAGGGAAATAGGAAGAGGGAAAAAGGAGTGAGGGAAAGGATTAAATAGGAATAAAGGAGTTATGAAGAGGGTGAAAGTGACCAAGAAGAGTTTGAGAGATGGGATGAT
>Ga0214921_10002489_pt1 | contig 29819 bp, 31 predicted proteins | sample LL1505_MetaG_FD_177992 | JGI IMG/M metagenome (GOLD analysis project Ga0214921, IMG submission 177992) | Freshwater microbial communities from Lake Lanier, Atlanta, Georgia, United States - LL-1505 | ecosystem: Environmental > Aquatic > Freshwater > Lake | place: USA: Georgia | collected...
GATCATTACCACTATTGGGCTGATGATGCAATCAAAGCTGATCTCAATACTAAAAGACATAACTTCAGTGTTGTGTGCTGCAATATTGGCAATGACTTTAATATCGCCACGGTCATTCGAAATGCTAATGCGTTTCTTGCAAAAGAAGTAGTAATCTATGGGCATAAAAAATATGATCGTCGTGGTACTGTTGGTACTCACCATTATACCAATTTTCATCATGTACGAACTATTGATAATCTTGGATCTTATTTTGAATCCAAGCAAGAATCAGGACCAATCAGACTAATTGGAATAGATAATATTCCTGAAGCCAAGGATGTAAATGCATTTGACTTTGATCCAAATGTACATTATATTATGATCTTTGGTCAGGAACAGATTGGCGTTCCTATGGATGTGCTAAGTATGTGTGATGATGTCTTGTATATCCCTCAGTACGGATCTGTAAGAAGCATCAATGTTGGTTGCGCAAGTTCAATTATCATGAATAATTATTGCGCTAAAATTCACTCCTCGGTAGTGTAATGGTAGCACCAGAGACTTTGGATCTCTTTGTATAGGTTCGAATCCTATCTGAGGAATTATGACTGAGAAAATTATAGTATTATTAATATGTACTGTTGCGGCCATTCCTGGATTTTGGTTAATCGGCTATGGCATCTGGTGCATGATTCGTGATTCAAGAAAGAATAAAATATGAGTAATATGAAACCTATCGGTAAATGGATTGTCGCAAAGTCTATGATTGGTGGAGAAAAGAAAACCGAAGCCGGCATTATCTTTCAAGAAAAATCCAAATCAAAGATTATTCCTGCAAAAGTTGTTTCTGTTGGAAATAAGATAACTGAAGATATTCAAGTGGATGATATCATCTGGTGGGATGTAAGCAAGATCAAAGATGGATATGGTGGAAACCATTTGGTGCATCAAGACTGGATTGAAATGGTTGAAAGATAAAAAAAAAACAATCTCCTGTAAAGGAGATTGTTTTTAGAATTAACTATAAAGTAATTTTTATTTATTAACAAATACTCTGCGGTTCAATGCTTGATTGACACTTTGTGGCATATTAAATAAAGCATTGGCTGCATTACCAAATGCATTGCCAAGATCTCCAAGTAGACCACGTTTTTCTGAAGCAGGTACTGTAGAATCAGAGGGTGATCCAATCATTAATTCATTTGGAGATGGGATTTTAGTGCCCGATTTTCCTTCTTTAGTTAAGTTTTCAGATGATTTTTTAATAGAAGGAACATCTTTACCATAAAAAAGTTTATGACCTTCTCTTCCCATTGCTTCTCCAGAATTATTTTGTTGACTTAATTGTTCCAGACTTTCACTTCCTGGCATTCCTCTTCCAAACAAACCATTATTTTGTTGTTGAGAACCTGATTGTGGTTGATCAGTTTGTTGAGTTCTATCACCTGCAAAAGATCCAGGAAGATTTAATGGTGATGTTGCATTCTTCAACCAACTGTCGTCTCCCATATAAAGTTTTGAAGTATCAACTTTTGTATCTCCTTGAGGTGCTGGAGCAGATTGTTGTTGCTCCTTGGCCCAATCTGGTTTTGGTGAATATTCGCCACCATTTTTGGGATTAACTTTGGTTTGTGGTAAACCTTCTTTAACCCAATCTGGCATTGGTGAATATTGTCGTCCTTGAGCATCAATTCTGGCTGGAGGCGCACCTTCATCAGATCCGTCAAGTCTACGATCTGGTTGTGCTGGTTTTATATTCTTACGCAAATCAGATAATCTTCTCATAAAATCTAACTGATTTTGATTACTTGAAGCTGATGATTGTGCAACTTCCGCTGGTGTAGTTGGAGCAGCTGCTTGTTTAGGTGTTGCTTTTGGTGAGGATGGCTTTCCATATCCCAAATCCATTGGATGTGGAGGTTGATTTGGAGGCATTGGAGTTGTGCGGGGATTATTCCAACCTCTATCTGGTTGTCCAGGAACTCTTTGTAAAAGAGTTGGAGGATTATTTACGGCAGTTTGTTGAGCTGGAGCTGTTTGTTTTGGTGCTGTTTGTTGAGCAGGAACAGCTTCTGGCTTTGGTTGATTAACACCAGTACGACGATTTAATTCTGCTTCCATTTCCAAATATTCTTTTGATTGAGGACGATTGCCACTTTGCTTAATTTGTCTCATACGATCTCTTAATTCATTATTTCCAGCATCTGATTCTGGAATGGCTGGTCCACCACTTGAAGGAGACCATGCACCCGCTTCCATCAATTGTAATTGATGTCGCAAATTTTGAATTTGTTCGCTTAGAGCTTCAGATTTGTTACGATAATAGTTTGTTAGATAATCCATAATAATATTTATAAACTCAATTTCTCGTCTTGTTTTGATTTAATGTAATTATTAATTTTGTCAAAGTATCCCATATTTCGAAGTTCTTTGAAAATTAAATTTCCATGTGAAAATTCACCATACTTCTTAATTCCCCCAGTACGCATGCTTTTAAATTTATCTTTTAATTTTTGAAATGCCTCTTCTTCGGCATTTGATGCAATCAAAGAATCAATTATTTCCATATATTCAATTACTTTCTTTTGAACATTTGGATTGCTTAAATTTACTTCCTGATGAACTGGTTCTGCCAACCATTCTCCATCAGTCAGACTATAGACTCCCTGATCTTTTGGGAAGCCGTCATTCATATCCTGTGCGTATATTTCAACATCATTATCATAAATTTTTATATCATGTGTCAATGACCAAAGTTGCTTTTTGTCTTTGAGATAATCATCTATAAAGTCTGGGCAGTTTGGAATCGCATCAACATCTACAAGAATATGAAGATCTATATCTGAATGCTCAGTGTAATTGTAATTTGCATTACCACCAACGAGAATCATATCCTTGACCGCTTCAATTGGAATATTTGCCCAAGAGATCCAGGTTTGACCAATTTCAATGAGTTTATTTCTTACATCATCTTTAAGTTCAAACCCATCCCACAGATCTGGATTCAAAACATCATGATATTTCAAAGTTGATTTTAATTCTTCTTTGATAAAATCTGCAAACCCAAATATTCTGGATTCATTTCTTTCATGCTTTGATATTTCAATAGCCTGTAGTTGAGCAACGGCTTTTTTCTTTGAAGAATGTTTTCCAAGAACTTTCTTGCCTGTTGAGTCCAGAACATAAAATTTGTCACCTACTGCTTTAATCATACAATTATTTATGGAAAGAAAAACCCCTTCTGCGCAGAGATTAGAAGGGGTCGAAAGATCGTAAGATCTTTACAGGGGATTAGTCACCAGTCCATCTGGAACCGGAACCGGGCAGTCCGTAACCACGAAGTTCAGTTTGTTCGTCAGCAGTCAACGGACCTCTACGAGTTGATGGATGACCTTTTTGGGCTTCTTCATAATGTGGATGTGCTCTCATTGCTGCTTCAGCTTTTAATTGTTGTTCACGTGCAGCTAAAAATGTTGGATCTTGTAAAAAGCCTCTTTGTTGATAATTTGGACCCATTGCAGTTCTGGCAGTATCATGAAGTTTTCCTACTGCATCACCAGCAGCTATGGCAGCTGAAGCAGCATCGGCAAACGATTCTGATGGATATGGTGTGCCATATGCTTTGGCATTCCATGTAATTTCTTCATCATTTGTCAAAGTAGCAACATCCTTCTGACCTTGTGAAGGAGAATCTTCAAAATCTTTTGTTACTCCGTTTTCATTAATAACTCTTGGAAAGCCACCATAGTTCATGATACCACCATGAATTTCACGGCCTTCTTTAATTACCTTCTTCTTTTCAGCCATCTTTTTCTTGATAGCCTTGTCTTTGGAGCCAAAATATTCATCCTTTGATGATTCGACTTCACCATCTCCATCATAATCCTTGTCGGCCATCTTTTCTTTCTTAGAATCTTTCTTGCTTTTATTCTTGGCCTTTTTCTTTTCATTAATTTTGGCTTCAAGAATATTAAGTTGTTGCTGAAGTTGCTCGCAAAGGTTACGGTAGTAATTTTCTAAGTGTTTCATAATATTATTTATTGTTTATTATTTGTGTAGTTTACGTAAAGTTAGTGCAAGACGAGCACGCTTACCAAGTTTGCCACCCTTTTTAGCGGCCTTTTCTAGCTTGCCAACTGGAATATTTTTATCTGACTTAACTTTCAAAGACTTATGAAGTGCACCGGGCTTCTTGATTGCATCTTGAATCCACTTTTTTTTCTTTTCTTTTTCTTCAGAAAGAACTTCTTCTGAAAGATATTCATCGGTTTCTTCAAAAATAGTGTCAATGATTTCGTCAGAAATTTCAAGTTGTTCTGTTAAAGCTTCAATATGTCTAACTAGTTCATTAATTTTATTAAATAGTGGATCCATAAAAGTTCCTTTAAAATATTTAGTATTAAAGAATTGTAATTCCTGTAAGAGTATTGCCGACTGTTTCCACCCACATACCAACATTACCAGATGGACCTGGCAATGTTATTCCCTGTACTGACAAAGTATTTCCTGATTTTACTGTAACTCTCCACCAATAGGTTGAACCATAATATGCTGGCGCACCACTTACAAGATATTTGCTCAACCAATCTACTCTATTGGTATTTGTAGATGCAACTCCTAAAGTAAATCCACCAATTCTAGAATTTACTTCGGTTAATGTATCATTAAGAAGTAATGCCATCGCAGTAATGCCACTTGCATTTGTGCCATAATCATTAAAATAACCAAATGCTTTTACTCCATGTAAAGCAGCATGTCTTACTAATTCATAATAATATGCTGAATTTCCTGCTGCACTATAAGTTTGTCCTACATTTGCATTCCATCCAGCCTTTACATCAGCAAATCCTACTGGTGGTGGTTTAAATGTTACTCCACCACCCGTATATAAAGGAGATGCAAACCAAGGAGTTAAAGGAATATTTGGAGCATTTCTTTTTGCTGAACGCAATTTTTGCATAGTAATTAAAAAACTACTCCAAGGACTTCTAGAAACTGTATATACAGGATTTGTAGTTGCTCCCGGTAATAATCTGGTTGAATCGGTTGTACTAATTTGCCAACCTGTTTGAATAGTATCAATTTCTCCATATAAAACTGGAGAGGTAGCATTACCAACCATATTGGAACGATATTCTGGGTGACCATTTAGATCCGGTGGAGCATCAGAAGTGCTTCCACTATAAAATGCATCATAATTACTTCCTTGTGCAGATGGATATCTTGCTACTGTTGGTTCCCATAAAACTTTATCAATTAATTTATTTCTAAAAGTTTCAACAGATTTATTCCAAACAACATAATCATATGATTGTGCTGCTGGTAAATTTATTTTACCAATTGTAGCACCTTCTGCTGCCATTTGTGCGCTTAAAGAAGTAACTCCATTCCATGACTGCGTATAATTTGAATTTCTTGCAAATGCTGCGGTTAAACCAGTAATACCTGTTATTGTAAAACTAGTAAAGGCGCCATTTCCAGTAGTATCTACTTCAACATCAGCAAATAACCAATCAATAACACCACCAGAATTACCAATAGCATCTAAAACTTTATTCCAAGCAGCTTTACCTAATGAAAGGCCATTATCTGCCCATGGTGTAGACCAAACTCCAGCACAAAATCCTGCTACTCCAAGATCAGTATAAAAAGTCTGTCCACCGGATGATCCAGTTATTCCTTTATCCGAATTAAAAGTCCAATAACCAAAAGCAAAAGAATATGGTTCTATTGCTCTTTTATTTTTTGGCAATGCTAACAATCTTGTAATGGCTGCAGTTAATCCACCCATTATCCTATACCATCCTTCCAATCATCATTTAGTGTTCGTTGAGTAAAGAATGCAAGCGGACTAACGTAATCAAATAGATTTACATTTGCTGCCCAATTATTTAGGGTTGTAGTGTCGGAACCAGTATCAAATGGCCAATTAAAAGCAAACGCATTAATTGCAGGTCTAGTATTTGCTTCTGTCATTGTAAATGGATTATATTGAAATGGAGGATTATCTGGTAGATTCAATACTCCTAATCTTTCAGCTTCAGAGACTGGGGGATTTTCAACAATAGGAACTTCATAACGATCAGAAGTCCACCAAATACCAAACTTGCTATTTGGATTATTAATGTAATCCGTTACAGTATTAATATTGTAAGCAGTTGTAATACCACTTACCGATCCACGAACAATTATTGGAGACTGTGTAGCAGGATGTGCAAATGTGATTCTCCAAAGATAATCTCCATCAACTTTTTGAGCTCCAGATATTAAGTATGACCGTTCATCCATGTTTACAGGAGCCAAATATATGGTTTCCCATACAATACCATTTCCCTTGGTCTGCAATTCTCCCAATACTGTGTTTATTGGTCTGGCAAGATTCATTGCCATAGCACCACATACTCCAAAATACGTCAAACCACCTGTTCTAACAGGATTGGAAGTTGTAGCTTGCGGAAAATATCGTGGGAAATTTCCAGCACCAACACCACTCATGTATGATGTTGATATTGAAGTTGTGCAAGTATATTGTGGTGGATTCCAATATGAAAATCTTCCAGTTTTGTTTAAATACTGGTGTCTCATATTTTCATAATACATCGGGCTAGTTTCACCATAAACAAATGTTACCCCAGTAGCAGAAGTAGTTAATAGTTCATAATTAAAAGTGATTCCTTTTGGTACAAAGTAAAAATTTAATATTGAACTATTGGGCTTGCTGGGTTCCAGATTACTCCAATATGGATGTGCAATCCAAGAATTAATTGGTTTTTGAATTTTGTTCCAGTTTGATCCAGATATTCCTGGATAATTTACTGGATCATTCATTTGTAATTTGGCAGTTGCAACATTTACACTGGCCATATGTCTTCCAGTTTTTACATCTCCGAGCAGAGCCATGAATGCCATTGGATACCAGTGAGTCCAATATTGATTATAAAGAGTTCCAGCTGGAAGAGTATTTCCAGGGAATGGATTTCCGCAATTATCCAATCTTCCGGTATTTGAGTATGTTGTAGTTGAGGTAGAACCACCAATAAGTTCTCTACTAATACATCCATAAGTCAATCCCATAGAACTAATAATTTGTTTTTGTAAAATAGGAGCATAGTTAGCTGGACCTATGGTTGCACCACCATTAAATGTTTTTACATTTATTCCCCATACAGGATTTAAATGCCATCCCAAATAATGTGGTGCTCTATCAAATCCAACTTTAAGTTGGTTGGCTGCACTTGATCCAAATGCTCCAGTTGGATCAAATTTAAAGAATCCACAATTACCAAGTGTTTCTGCACATGCACGACAAATTACTATTTGAGCAGGAGCACATGATCCCAAATAAAATTCAGGTAGCCATTTTCTAGCATCGGTGTCATTGTAAAGTGGACCAGTTGAATTATTATTTCTATAAAATAACATAACTGAATAATCATACCATCCAAGTGTTCCTTTTCCAAAAGTAACACCACTGCTTGACAATTTATATGAATTTCCTTTTACATCCAAATTTCTATCAATTAATTGATATGCATTACTTTGTTGATCAATTTGCGCAACTCCATAAAAATTCATATTATCAATATCACCAACTTTACTCATTGGTGAATTGTACATTGCTGTCAATGTTAGATTAAAATTATTATATCCATAATAATTTGTAACATTAATATCTGCATCAATTGGATCACGTGATGGATTTGGATATGGTACATAATCATTTCCAGATCTTGTTAAACTATTAGTTAGATATAAATCTGGTGCTGGATTATTATAAGAAGGTGGCATATATTCTTTTGTTGCCACGTTTGTTCTAGCATAATAGTAATTACCACTTAAAGAATTGTCAGCACAAATACCATTGTATTGCTTAAAATCATTAACACAATCAGTCCACATGTAGGCTATCCAATCCTGCAATGCAGCTTGATATTCTGGCTGCAAGTATTGGAATGGACTACCACCTGCGGCAATATTTCCCTGTGTATTTACATTACCAAGAGCTGTCAATCCTCTTACATATCTAAATCCAGATGGATTGCTGGTAAATCCTCTTGTCAAAAGGAAAGCTTCCATAGAAGTAATACCTTCTGCAATCAAAGAATCTGGTGCAGCAGAAGAACCATAAAAATTAGCATACCAAGTAGATCCTGATGGGCTAAAATTTGGATAAAGCATTACTTTATAAAATTCTGGATCACCGGCATTATTGCCGCCTTGTCCTATTGATCTGAAATCCCAGTTCGCAGTAGATGAGTATTCATCATCACATTCCCAGTGTGCCATAGTAAAACCAAGAGATGCTGCTCTTAAATAAAATGCTTTAAATTCAGCACGAGCAAAATTTATTTTACGTTTTATCCAAGGTGTCCAAACTCTGCTCAAATATGTTGCGCCTTGACTGGCATCATATTTGGTTGCTAAAAATTGTTCGGAACCAGTAATTCCAACGCCATAGACACCTCCAAGTTGATCTACCCATCTCCAAATTCTTGATGGATAAAAAACTCTATATTTATTTGGAATCCATGAATAATCTGAAACTATTCTATCTACTAGACTTGTAGTTATAAATCCAGTTGAACCAAATGTAAATCCAATATATCCGGTGGCAGAATTCCATGGTGCAGTTGCTCCTAAAATATCTCCGTTATCAGTATTGGTTTCGCCGCCAACACCAGCCCATTCTGCTGTTTGTGTTATATCTGAACCACCTGCTACAGGAAATATTCCAGCATTTAATAATGCTTTAGAAGGTCCTGTTCGTCCCGGCGAACTATAGCTAACAGAAGGCCACATATAAGTTAAGCCGTTGTTACTTCCCCAGTTTTCCGTTTGTCTCCAATATCCATAAGGAGGGTCCTGCATCATACAGAACAAATTTGGATTTTCGTATCCATACGGAACTGCATTTCTAGATTCTGGATTTCTAGTAGCATTGTACATTATCTTCGGATTCTCTGGAAGATTTACAATGCCTCTACGCAGTGCTTCTGGAATTGGAGGATTTTCAACAATTGGAACTTCATAGTTTCCAGTTGTCCACCATACACCAAATTTATTATTTGGAATGTTAATATAATCAGTAATACCACTGATATTATAAGCAGTTGTAACACCAGAGCACGCACCACGAATTATAATTGGAGATGGATCTGTTGCTGGATTTGCAAATGTAATTCTCCAAAGATACTGGCCATCTACCTTTTGTGCACCAGACATCAAATAGGATCTTTCGGAATCATTTCCGGGTGCAAGATATACAGTCTGGTATACCATACCGTTTCCACGAGTATTACAATCACCAATAACTGTATTAAGTTTTCTACCAAGACGCATTGTGATTGCGCCACATACACCATACATGGTAAGGCCAGCAATCAATACTGGTAATCCTTTATTATCAAGCATAACTTGACCACCAGTAGCACTGGTTACACAGCTGTAGGTATAAGGATTCCAGTGAGTATACCTACCTGCTTTATTCAAATATTGATGACGTATATTTTCATAATACATTACACCAGCTTCGGCAACATACTGTGTAACTAAAGTTTTAGTAGAACCTGTAACATAAAACCCTTGAACTAATCCAGTTGGTTCAAAATAAGCTCCACCTAAATTGAGATTTTGAGCTAGATCATTATCTGCAACAATATTATATTTACCTTCCAGATACAATTTTTCATCTTGAATCCATACATTGATTGGGCGTTGAATACCGTTCCAATTTGATCCAGAAATACCGGGATATGTGCCTTCTTTTTGTTTTACTGCTCTATAAACATTTCCAACAGCAACTTGTCTTCCCCAGTTAACATCATAATTCAATGCCATGAATGCCATTGGATACCAGTGGCTCCAATAGTGTTTGTAAAGAGTTCCAGCAGGCAAAGTATTTCCGGGATATGGGAATCCAGAAGAATCTAACATACTGGGTGTCCATACTGTCTCATTTCCTATTAATTGTCTGCTAACAGATCCCATGGTCAAACCATTTAATCCATATGGACCTTTAGTTGGAATATAGTTTGCTGGACCATAATTTGAAGCTGCATTTATAGCTGTGATTCCCCATACGGGATTTAAATGCCAAGAATTCCATTGTGGTGCTTTATTATCGCCACAACGAGCAACAGAACCCAATCTGGAACCATTTATTCCAGTCGGATCAAATTTTTGAGCCGCCGACAACCCAAATACTTCATAGCAAAGACTAGCATTAAATGTTTGTGCAGGGGCGTTTGAATTTAAATAATTTGCTGGCAACCACCAAATTGGTGATCCTGACGCTAAACCAATTACTTGTCCAATTTGCCAATTGAAATTTGAATAAATTCCAAATGAAGATCCATAGGAATAAGAATTACCATAAAATAATTTTTGTCTATCTATTGATCTAGTACCAGCACCCTCAACCTTTAATTGGTTCATTATACCACCATAGGTATAGATAGAATCAAAATTATTAGAAACTTCTCTTTGTACATAACCAGGTGATTGATTTGTTGTTAAATAATTATAACTGTAATAATTTGTTTTATTACGGTTCACTGATGAAGATGCTGGAGTTGTGTCTGGATATGGAACAAAATCATTTGAATTTTGATTCAATAATCCTGTGAAAAAATTGTCAAGAGAAGAATTTGTATATCCTTGTATGCCTACGTTATTTCTATAATAACCATAATTGCCTATAAAACTATTGTCCGCACATAATCCATTGTGTCTTTTAAAATCTTCAACATAATCTGTCCAATGCATTGAAGTCCAATCAGTCAATGCTGCAGCATATTCTGCGGCAATAGATTGATCTCTACTTCCACTTGCAGCAATGTTGTCTGCTCTACTTATAGATCCAAGTGCAGTCAAACCATTAACAAATTTTGATGAATTTGAATTTGTTGTGAATCCATGTGTCAAAAGATATGAACGAAATGATGTTATTCCTTGTGTTATCAAATAATCTGGTGCTGCACAAATTCCTGTATATGATGCATACCAACAATTTCCAGTTGCAGAATTGTTTGGATATAAAAAACCACTACCAAACAATGTACTTCCAAAAAATGTATTTCCTCCTCTTCCTCCTCTATTAAATGTTGCACCAATATTTCTAAAATCCCAGAATATATAATATTCGTCATCACTTTCCATACCGTTTAAAACAAATCCGGTATTTCCCATGACCTGCATTATATTTTGTAGCTCTTTGCGAATAAAATTAAATTTACGTTTTAACCAAGGAGTTCTTAATGGATCTTCTGTGGAACTATTTCCCCATGCACTACTACTCGGAACATCGTATATAAGTTCGTAACCAATACCTCTATTGAATCCACAAAGACCACTGCATATTGCTCTATAATGTCTGCTATTGTCATATATTCTATTTGCAGAAGGAATCCATCTACTCATTGAAACAATTTCATTTATACTGGTCAAACCAATATGACCAGTATTACCAAATGTAAATCCAAAATATCCTGTTGCGCTATTTAATGGAGCTACATTCCAATCTATATCAAATGGACTAGTCCATTTATCACTGCCTACTCCCGGCCAGCTTGCTTCAGTTACACCTTGAGCATATGTAGTTGGAAACCGTCCAGCTGCAAGTTCAGATCTGCTTGGCCCCCATACACCACTTTGATCACGAATTATTGGAAACAAATATGTTAATCCATTTTGGCTACCATAAGTCTCACCTTGCCCATACCATCCATAATATGGAACCCATGCATAAGAATATACAGTTGGATTATTGTTGCCAATCGATTGAGAAATATTAGTGTTCAGTAATAATGGATGCATTATTTGACTTTCAAACGGTTCCGTGTATAATATTTAGACTATGAGCAATAAAGATTTGGAAGAATTTATTTATGAGTATGGCCAAGTTCTTTACAGGCTTGGAAGGCTAGAAACTGACGGTAAGGAAACCCAAAAGGATTACAATAAAATGTCAAAACGAAAAGAAGAATTAATGAATCTTTTTGATGGTCATTTTAAATCTTCAACCAAAAAATTGGCAGAAACTTTAGGGGTTCTGTGATCTATTTCCAAAAGTTGTTTTGATTATTTCTTTGGCTTTTTCTGAAGTCACACCTTGGCGACTCATAGAATCCCAAAATTGATCCATCATAAATTTATTGACATCATCTAATTCAGAACTTCTATTTTCAGATGGTTTAGAAGTTTCAACGTTATAGACATTTCCTTCGTTTATATCTTTCATATTAATATTTATGCCCAGACATCGAAAAACATCGACTCAACCCAAGCGCAAATACAATAAAAAGACTGTGGTGGTTCCCAAAAAGATATACCCAGAATATGTTCAAAATTTTATAGATGAAGTAGAGTCCAAAACTCTTTATAAAGTTACTGTTGCACAGTATAATGAGGGATCTGGCTATCACGTGGGTGTGTGCAAGGCTATACCACATGGAAGATACCATTGTATCTGGATGGTCAGTTATGCCAAAACCAAAGAAGAATTAGATCAATTTTGGACCGTAAATGATAGTCTAAATAGTGTAGAATGATTGATGGAACCTACAAAAAAGTAATTTATTACGATCTTCCTGCATTATGGGCTGCGGCTGGAGGTGGATCAACTGTATTGACTGTAGATGTTTCAAACTATAGATGGATGAAAGGATTTGCAGTAAAAATTGGTACTGATGTAGATATTGGTACAAACACACCAGTAATTTCTGCAACTTATTACACTATTAATTCTGAAATAACACTTACTCAACAAATCGCTAATGGTGGCTTTACAATACCAAACTCGGCAAAATCAATTTGTGGTAATGCAACTACTTCTGGATTTTCAACATTAGCAATACCAAATAATTCTACATGGGGACACACTTTATGTAAAGCTGCAAGTGGTCAGCTTTCGTGGTTATGGTATCCATATAGATTAAAAAAATTAACATACAGCGCACCCAATAATGGAAATGCCGCTGATTCGGGATTACTACTTCTTTTTTGAATAAATAATATTATGAGAACCTATAGAAAAATAAATCAACTTCCCATCCGTACTCACGGTAGCACTTGGATAAACAATGAAGGCGCTTTGGTTGTAAACCAAACTGCATCAGCAGTAAACTTTACTTATACCGCATTAACACCAGCAGGTATCACCGCAGATATTATAATGCAACTTGCTGCTAATAGCAGCACTTTAATCCCAATTTTTCTATATTCTTGGGATACTTCTCCAAAGGGAAGCGCTGCAGGTATTACATTCTATACTGTGACTTAATATGTCCAAAGAAACCCGTTGTCTGGTAACCAATCAAATCCTTAAAAAAGGTGAATGGTTCTGGTTATCATGGGAAATGGATGCGGCCATCTCAGCACAAGGTCTAGCAGAAATAGAAATTCGTCGTCATGATCCTGACGACGAATTTGCTAAAATGATCTGGCAAGAATGGGAATGGTCCCGAGAGATCGGGTATCCCGATCTTTAATCTTTACGTAATTGTTTTTGCATTACTTCTAAAGCATTAGAAGCCCAACTATGTTTTTCTTCACCATGCTTCTCTGGACCATCACGAACAATTTCTAAAATCTTTCCAAGTTTTTCAGATGCTGATTCGGTTCCTTTGAACATGCCTTTAGGTGCATTTTCCATGTTTGGAGTTTTTGAAGGAATTTCAGAATCAGCTCCAGTGACTATACGTCCACGAACAGCTTTTTTAGCCTCATTCATCATTCTTGAAATCTTAGAATTAATTGATTCTCTTACTGTCTGCCAATTGGCAGTAGGAGCCGTATAACGATAATCATCTTCAGGTTCTTCAGGATAATTTTCTTGTTCGCGTCTTGCTATATTTTCAAGTGCAGCTGCACGGATGGCTGCGGCTTGAGCTATTTCATCTTCGAAATCTGAATCTTCTGGATCAGCCATAACACCATCTTTTCCGTCTGCAGCAACATCATTGGCATTTCCAGCTGGTTTGGCGTCAACTGGACCGGTATTTTGAGCTAGTTGAGCCAATCTCTCAGCATTTTTCATTCTTCTAAGATTTACATATTCCCCAACGATACCATCGGCAAGTTTAATTGTTCCAGGAGAAGAAGGACCAAGACGGCTAATTGCATCCATAACATCGGCAGGATGAGCGCTTGGTGATTCTGGATTAATTACAGTTGGTTGAGGCATTTGACCCATTAATTGGGCTATTTTAGCAGGATCTGTAATTTTTTTGGCTTTAGCTTCATTTGCTTCATTAATCATACGAAAGCCATTTTGTTGAGCTTGTAGCCCGGCGCGATTTAAAGAATGAATCCAACCGTAATAACCTTTATTGTTCTTCATATCAATATTTAGATTTGACTTCTGTTATATACGATATATACTAGTGGTATGGATTACGGATCACATGGTGCTGGAAAAGGAAGTTCTCCGAGACCTGTAAATTTAGAACAGTATGGTAAGAATTTTGAAGCAATCTTCAAGAAAAAGAAGAAGTCAAAAAAGATTAAGAAGTAAATTTTTGCGAATGTAACTCAGTGGTAGAGTCTCGGTTTTCCAAACCGATGGTCGTGGGTTCGAATCCCATCGTTCGCTTTTGACAATTAAAGACTATAAAACTGTATAGGGATAACTGATACCCTAGCAGTAATCAGAGGTGGGGCGCGGGATACCTCAGAAGAACGCGCAGGGCTAGTACTATACTTCCCAGACCTTGATCAGGGCTGGAAAAAGGATTCAATGCCCGACTTTAGCGAGTTTACTCAAGCGGTCAACGAGGGCAGATTGTAAATCTGCTGGCTTATGTCTACGAAGGTTCGAATCCTTCAGCTCGCATTTAGATATACAATAAATATGAAAAATAATTTATACATCACAATGTCATGGGAACTTCAGGCAATAGACAAAATTTGTGAAGAAATACGAACAAAACAATTTATAAATGAAAAAACTGCAATATTGCAGTTAAGTTATGAATATTCTGGATTATTAGCACAATTATTGTCACACAAATTGTCTACAAAAAATGAACCTATTGATATTGAACCAGTAAATATTCCTTATAAATCAGAATTTGAAGCCATTATTCATCCCAATCAAATTGATTCATATGAAAGATTAATTGTAGTAGATAGTGGATGTTTGTCTGGTAACAATTTTAAAAAAATTAAAACTAAACTGCTTGACTATGGATTTTCTGAAGATAATTTATTATTTTGTTGTGTAGCATGCAGTACCATTTCTGTTTTTAAACCTGATATTTGTCCAATTTATTTTGATGGTAAAAATGATATGGTTCATTTTTGGTGGGAAACAAAAACTAATAGATTTGACTAAATAATATTGGTATTGTTGATATTGGATTGAAATGCGTACAAGACGGGGGTTCGAATCCCCCCGGCTCCATTAGCCTAACCAAGAGATTCTGCAATTCTTTAGGGATGGCGATCCAAGTCCTCGTAGCAGCGGGGCATTTCCCGAAGTCCTAGGCTTCGGGTCACGGGGCCGAAAGGAATAGATTGGCGCAAAGTAATGAAAAAGGAGATACCCGACACGGGTAACAAGTGTCGTAAATAAACAGTTGCAAAAAATAATTGCTAACCAATTAGCAATGGCTGCTTGAAGCAGTGGGGTTTGGTCTCCCGCATCTGAATCGACCCTTAACCCCCCTCAAAAGGGGTTTTGTTATTTGACAGACCATAAATAAGGAGTATACTATTCATATGCCTAATTCTAAACAACGTATAACTGCTCGGGCGCACAGAAAGCGCAAAACCCGTCTTCGTAATAACCGTAACAAGAGCCTCATGGAGGCTAAAGTTGGTACTCTTCGTGCGCTTGACGCGAGTGGCCAATTACCTATTTCAATCAAGCAAGTGAGATTGCCTAATGGCTAAAACCGCTACAGAAATGACTCTTGCGGATGTTCGCAAGAAGTATGATTCTATTGATTGCTTTTTCACCTATTATGATGGTGAGAAGGCTGCATTTGATTTTTATGGTACTGATGCAACTGGTGCCGAAGTTCGTATTTCCCTTGGTGGTTGCCCTGCTTGGATCAAGCACATGGCATTTGGTCCTAAGGATCCACTAAATATCAGTGATGCAATGAGCCGTCACGTTCGATATGTCTCTGTTACAGACAATCGGGGCAAGTTGGTTTACGAACAAATTTTTGACACTAACTGAGGAAAGATATGAATAATTCAGATTTTAATGATTTCAAGAACTGGCAGAACGGCGACGATGATGACGCCAACAACCCAAACAATAATCCTAATGGATTCTTCTTCTATGGCAATATGGGTCCAGAGTTCCGCAAGATGTGGAACGACATCAACAGTGGGCAAGACTTCACTGAGAGCATGAAAGAGTACCTGAACATTGATGACATCATGAAGGAATGGGGCAAGAACAATCGCCACAAGAATCCCATGAACAATCGTCGTCCTATGAAGAAGCAACAGCCTGCAAAGACCACTACCACTTTCTCTCGTGAAGATTACGAGAAGCTTATTGAGATTCGTGGGTATCTAAACATTACTGAACAACGTGCCCATGTTAAGGCTCTTGACAAGCTTCTTAGTCAAATTGTAATAGTTCCAATTGACCCAAAGGATAAGCCATGACAGATTATATTCCCGGTTCAGCATATAAAAAGGGCTACGATACTAGAATGGGAGGCGGGGATAAAGCTTCTAATATTTTTGAATCAAGTTCCGTATACTGGCAAGAGTGGCTTGCTGGTTGGGAAGATGCCCACAACAAAATCATTAATGAAGCCAGAGAAAATTCTGGTTGCACTAAACCAAAGTGTTGTAAGAACTTTATTCAGGATTGAAAAAACCCCCAAAAGGGGGTTTTATTTTTTAAATCTAGCCAATTGTTGTCTTACTATATTACCAATTGCTGGATCTATATTTTGTAAAACTGTGTTCAATTGATTATCATTTATCTGAGCACTTTCCATTTTTCCTGTTGTTAAATCTTTCGCCACAGATGCAAAAACTCCTTGCGCTTTTTGTGATGAAATATCTGGTACTCTTACACCAACTTCAATTCTAGACCCAGAAGGACGCAAATGATAACCAACACGAGGAACTTGCTCCACATATCCTTTCATCAATCCGGCTGGTGTTAATGTTGGGCTATAAGGAAATCTAAATGGTTTATTGCTTTCTGATGGCAATATTGACATCGGTACATCATTATTAAGTCCCGACATAACAATATCTTTTAATTGAGATTGTCTGCCGGATTCTAAATTTTTTAAAACAGATCTGGCTTTGGTCTTCGCAGCCTGTATTACTTTTGGAGGAGCTTCCACATCACGCATAGTTGCGCTAAGAGGTTCAATTACATCTTCTAAACCTGGATGATTTCCATATTCTCCAACATCAATTCTTTGACCTATTGTGGTTGTATAGCCTTTAACATCTAAGTCATGAATTTTATTTGTTTTTGGATCAACATCTATTGCATCTTTTTTATTATTAGAAATGGGTTTGCCACTCAAATCTATTAATTGATCTTTGACATCTTTTAGTAAACCTGAATCATTGTTGAGAAGGGCTGTTCCCAAAGCTCTTGTTCCATGTAATAATTTTCCCAATCTTTCAGTTGCTGCTCCAGCAATCGCAGCATCTTCTTTTGGAGGATTTATAACTGGATCTAATAATTTGGCTATTGGTTCAGTTAAATCTTTTTCTTCATTTAAAATATTTAAACTTTCTATTCTATATTCTTCAACAAAACTTTGAGGCTTCAATGAAAGAAAATAAATTTCCCCGGTATCTGCATTTCTAACGGCCATCTTTCTTGCACCGTTTCTTCTTTGATATCTTTGGAGATAAGTTTTGCTTTCACTGTCTGGAACATGTCTCCATGCTTTGGCAGATTTCATTCCTTCATAATCTTCAGGACATACATCAAACATCTCACAGGAATTTTCAAAACCCAAAACAGATTTTCTTTTGGCTACACCGGTTTGCATAGGTGCATCCATACCAGAAACAGATCCAGTATTATAAGCAGGAGATGAAGCTGGTCCACCCATATTGGCTGAACCCATATCTTCTAATAATTCAAAATAACTATGTGTGCCGTTTGTTTCTCTGGCAAACATTCCTTCTACGAAGAAATGAAATTGAGTTTTTGTAATTCCAAATTTTTCTACTTTTTCGGAAAACATCTGAAGAGCTGGAATGTAGGAAGACAAGCTTGCCTTGGTTGTACCATATGGTAATTGTTCAAAGATCTTCTTTAATTTAATTACAAAATACTCAAAGGAGTCAATGCTGCTTTCTGGCTTAATTATATTTCCTTGAGAATCAATCGCTCCAGCAGTATATGCGCTCAAAGATGTATAAGGCGCACTGATAGCCTCAGCAAATTTGTAATAGTAAAAAGCTGGTACTAGAGGATTGTTTCTCATTTTAAATATTTATGATTCTGTGGTAGATAATTTTCTATCTATTCTGGGATCAGTATTCAGCTTTGAATATTCAACTTCAGGTATGTCCAATACTTTATAATCAAGGAAAACTAAAAAAGACTTCAAATAAGAATGAAGTCTTGGTTCAAAATTGAAGAATAAAATTCTGGCACTATTTTCTTCCCCAAACACATTTCTCAAAATTATTAAATGATTGATTATTAAACGTTCCCTGATAGACTTCAATGTTTTGTGTTTATGAACTTTTTGAAGTAATCGCTTGACATATTTTATGCGCTTTAAATCATCTATGTACTCATTCTTCCCAGAACATTCGGAGTTAAAATAACAATTTTGACAGAAACAATTAAAATTATCTTCTGTCAAAGGTTGTTTATTTGTCATAAATGTATTAGTGCATGCAACCACAGTCGGAACTACCACCTACGTCAGGATTTGGACCACTTGGAGTGATTAGAAGATTTACTTTTCTGAGGCCATTTGGATTCTTGACTACGGAAACATTCAATTGTAATCCGTGACCAAGCTTTTCAGTGATTCCATCGCCTTGGTTGAAACCCTTCTTGGTGACATCATCATATGGGTTTTGACCATAGACTCCAAGTTGTGGGCTTCCGTATTGAACCAATGGGAAAAATGAAACTCCGTCTTGACCTTCAGCATTTTGGCATTGCTTATAATCAAAATCCAAACCAAAGTGGTTTATTTTTTGTTTGACTACGGCAAGAACGCCTGCAGGATCAATGTAGTCCTTCATGGAGAATGCGCCCAACATAGCATTGATCGAATCAATTGAGAATGGTAGTTTGAGGTTAAAGGTACCCCTATCGCTCAGTGAGCTTACCTTACCACGACCGGGTTCTCCAATAAAGAGACCACCGCCCTGTGTATGTTCGGGGGCATTTTCTTGTAATGATTCAATTTTTGATAATAGATTTTTAAATTTCATGGCTTCCTTTTTATTTAGAATCGTTTAAATGGCCCCAAAGGTTTGGGTTATAATCTAAATTTTGAAGAGAATTTACTGTATTGTTTATGATCTCTTCGTATACAATGCCAAGTTTATTGTCGTTTGTTACATCTTCTTTTAACATAGAAGTAACGGATTGGGTGCTCCAAGTTTTGCAAGCCCAATATCTGGCTTTCCAGCGAGGTCCTGGGCTTTCACAATGATGTCTGGCTCTGAAGTTTTTACGGCGACCTGGATCATCTCTTTTGATTTCCATATTGGGATCACCAAAATTTACTTTAACAACATTTCCTTTGTCATTCTTTACGAATACTTTATACTTCTTTACATCACCCTTCATGATTTTATTTAATTTGACTTTTTTCTTTGAATCTTCATAAATTTCAATCGAATCACCAAATTGATTTTTATCAAGAGTATTAATGCTGTCTACAAATCCAAAGGTTGTATTGGCAGAATAACTTTCAGTCAACTCATTGTCATTCTTATCTGTTAAAGTGATGATATATGATTCTTCATTAAGTTCAACACAGTCAATATTAAAAATCTCTCCGCTTTCATTTATTACCAAATCATATGGGCGTAGATTTTGAACTTCTATAGAATCAAACTTCATCTTGACAACACCTCCGGTGCCTTCAACAATGAACTTTTTATCTGTCCCACGACCAATAATGGGATTGATAGATTTTGATTTCTCAAATACTTTTTCAACAAGAAGTTTTACTTTTTTAGAAATCATTTCCAATCCTTATTTTGCTTCTCACCTTTTCGATGACCATTGTCAGATCTATTCTCTGATTTATTTCGTTTACGTAGATTATTTATACCATTTGAACCACCAGAACGGAGAGGCTTTTTGTGGTCGATATCTTTCCCGTCACCCTTCTTTGCCAGTCCCTTTTTCTTCATTAGTTCTCTGGCTCGTGTGCGGGCAGCTCTTTGCTTTTTTTGTTTGGCTTTACCGTGATAATTACGGTATTCCATCTTATAATCTCTTTTGTATTCTTCATTGATAAGATCAAAAAGATTATACAATTTTTGAGGTTCATCATCAATTCTTTGATTGATGTTATTGTAAATGGTTTTGAGATTTACATTAGCTGCTTCGGAGGATTCAAGAAGAGACACAACACCATCATATAAAACATCTGATTCCAGTTCGGTTATTAAGTTCGCCTTCAATAGATTTGAAAGAACAAAGTTATTTGTGAGAGCTTCAATTAAAAGGTCATTTATAACAAAATATCCTTCACCAATTAGCTTGGTAGCTAACTTTTCATGTTGCATAACTGGAATTTTAGTTGTCTTTCCATTGATTGTAACATAAGTGAATTCAACGGTATTCAAATCTTTGGGGCTAAAACCAGGAAGCAAACTGGCATTAAAATCAAAGTCAAAAGAGTTAGCCACTGCGTTGGCCAAAAGACTGCTGACATCAATTTGATTTCTTGAAATCATAAGTTCTTTGAGGCTCGGAGCTTTATTGGATATCTCTTTTGCCTCAATAATAGCTTTGAATTTGCTCATTTTTTCAGCAGAAGAAGGTTTATACTTGCTGATGTTTGAAACAGTGGTAGTATCTTTGGCTGGTTTACCCTCAAGTGACGCAGTAGATGCAACTTGATTAAAGTATTCATCGCTCATTGGAAATATACCATTGACCGTGATTACGTGTGTTGGAGCTGTCTCGGGCGGAACAATTCCATCACCACGAACTACCATTTTTAATAAGTTATCTGATATAAGTTTAGAAAACTCATTTTGCTTGGTTGCTTTAAAAGTTTTTAAAATTTCTTCTTTGAAAGAACCAACTTTATCTTGATATGCTTCTAGACTTGAAAGAGGATTCAAGTTTCCGTTTTCATCAAGAACGGTTCCTTGTTGATTTCCTTCTCTATCAAATACAGGAGTCTTTTGAAGTTCTGCAATATATTTTGGATTCTGAAGAATTTGTTGCAATGATTCTTGAGAAATCAATGTTTCATTATAATCTTTTGTTGTTTCTTCAATTTCATTAAAGATTTTTGCAACCTTTTGATCAGTAGGTTTGATGATTTGTTGTTGTAATGCTTTTGTAAGAGATGCTGCCAAGAATCCCTTGAAATTCTTATTTCCTTGGTCATATGAAGTAGTGGAGATCGACATTTCGCCTCCAGCATATACCTTAAACTTATAGTTACCACATTGCATATCACTGGTGCCTTCATTGTTGACAGACTTGACACCTTGTTCGATATTAGCAACCAATGAGTTTATGCACTGATCTCCAATTTGCGATAGAATCTTCTTGGCCTGAGCAAACGCACCTCTACCGAATTCCATGGCAGCAGGAGCCATTATAGCATAGGTTGACATTTCTTGATCGCTTGCCCCTACCTTTGTCTTGGCTAGGAATACCAGAGCATTGAGAACTTGTTGGTTATATGGTAAATCGGATGAAGGATTGATACCATACTTTACGCTGAGTTCTTCATATGAATAACGATCAAAATCTGAAACATTTGGAGGATTACGAATTGATTGAAAGTATTCTTCTCTTGTTTCAAATGGCATCCCAGCAAGTTGCTCAGGTGGCATTTGTGTCATAGCCTGCATCATCTCTTGAGGAGAAAGCTTCTTGGCTTTTGGTTTTTCTTTCTTTTCTTCTTCCGGCTTTCCTTCTTTGGTCTTTTCTTTTTTCTCTTCCTCTGGCTTCTTTTCTTTTTTCTCGGTTGGTTCTTTTGTCTTTACATCACCCAACAAAAGAACTGAGGCTCTTGTTTGTTCAAATTTTGGATCGCCAGCAATTTGCTTGGCTTCGGGAAGAGTCAATTCTTGCTCATTGATTTTTGTGTGAGTTTGATTATTAAATGAGTCTTTAAAAATTAACTGAACTCTACCACTCTTGGTTCTTACAGCAATAACTTCTCTTACTAGTTCAGTTTTAGGCTTTTTATCTCTTGGAATCTCACGAGCACGTTCTGCTCGTTTACGGGCTGCATCCTTAGATTTAATATCTGGGGCAGCTCCTTTTGCCTTATCTTTGGCAATAGCTTCTCCCGTAGTGGTAAAAGCCTCAGAATCGGATCTTGCTTCGAATAATTTAGATAAAAGGGTTTTGAAGTTCATCTCCAAATATTTATGTATCTGGAGAAGGGCGATATTGCTCAAGAGGATTGAAAAGTCTTAAATTTTTATAACTTTTGGCCTTTCCTCTGGCTACTTTGTATAAATTTCTGTGATCCCATCCTCGTTCTTTAGCATACTGAGCCATGTTGTCAATAACAATAATTTCGTTTGTTTCCATATGAATGAAAACTGCAGTCTTGGTTATTGCTTCTTTTTTTCTTGGCTCTTCTTTAATTTTTACATTTGGACTTACACTATCTTTTACAGGGCGCAGTTCTACGGCAGTCCAACCTTTATAAGTCTTTCTTTTGCCATTTAAAAGTTCACAAATTTTGACAGGAGTCAGCCCATTTTGCATACTAAATTCAGTCATGCTAGAAAAGAATACCTTTTCTTCGGTATCAACTCTTTTGAGCCAATAGCCATTTTGGATTTTGACTTCATTCTTCCATACCCAATAACGACCTTCACGGAAAAAACAACCACCATGTTCTTCTACAAACCTGTGTCTGTTTTTTTCAGATTTGGAATTGTCATTCATTTGAGTCCAAAGTTTGGTTCCTCTTTTGTTGACAGCATCTTCTATAGTTTTGATTTCACGATATTCCATGGGCGGTCCTATATTTTGTAATTAAAGTTTTTAATTGCTTAACATACTGCAAAGGATTTCCTTGAAACACTTGTTTAATTCCATCTTCACAAGCAATTAAAATAGCAAAATTGTCAATAATTTTACCAGTTCTTTCTTGGTACATCAAAGCATAAGCCGTAGCCTGTGCAAAATAATTATCAATATCTTGAGGTCGTTTTTCTTTGGTGCTTGCCTTAAAATCAATGATAGAAAGTTTGCCATCATATTCGGCAATACAATCTGTTCTACCGGCCAATCCTAGAGTTTTGGACCACAAAGGACTTTCCAAAGCAACAATATTATCAATCTTGTCTAATTCAGGTTTCAACAATGAGAATAATGCCTTATTGTTAGACATCAATTCATCATATTTGATTTCTTGATTATTCAAATAAGTTTCTATTAAACTGTGGAATTTTGTTCCTCTAGCTGTAACTCTTCTGCTTTCTTCTGGATTATTTGCACGCCATTTAGCAAAAAATGCTTGCTTTTCCCAGCCAACAACAGTAGTAACGCTTGGAAACTCTCCATCAGGAGTAGCATAAAAACGCTTACCTTCTTTAGATACTTCAGACAATGATTCCGTTAAAGACGATGGCAAATGTACAAATTTTTTATAAATCATCACACACCTTAATAAGTATTATATCATCTCTGGCGGAAAAGGGTAGAATATCTTCCCAATTGTTCTGCCCCAAGACCAATATCAGCATTGGTTGCAGCTCCACCAAATCCTACTCCACTATAGGAAGTTTGTTTAGCAGGTCCACCTAATAGCATTCCTGCTAATTTTGCACCAATTCCAGCTTTTTCACCTTTAGCTTCTTCGGTCTTCTTATCTTCTTCGGTCTTCTTACCTTCTTCACCTTCAGCTTCTTCAGACTTTTTACCTTCTTCACCTTCAGCTTCTTCAGACTTTTTACCTTCTTCACCTTTAGCTTCTTCAGCCTTCTTACTTTCTTCAGCCTTCTTACCTTCTTCAGCCTTCTTACTTTCTTCAGCCTTCTTACCTTCTTCAGCCTTCTTACTTTCTTCAGCCTTCTTACCTTCTTCAGCCTTCTTACCTTCTTCAGCCTTCTTACCTTCTTCAGGCTTCTTACCTTCTTCAGGCTTCTTACCTTCTTCAGGCTTCTTACCTTCTTCAGGCTTCTTACCTTCTGCTGGTTTAGGAGCTTCTGCTGGTTTAGGAGCTTCTGCTGGTTTAGGAGCTTCTGCTGGTTTAGGAGCTTCTGCTGGTTTAGGAGCTTCTGCTGGTTTAGGAGCTTCTGCTGGTTTAGGAGCTTCTGGTTTTCCGGTTGCAGCATCTTCTAATGCTCGTTGTTCTGGAGTCAAATTAGATCTTTTTGATGCTTCTCTGGCTGCGCGTTCAGCAAGTTTTTCAGCAGTTTGTTGACCGGATTCAATAGCATATTTTGACCATGTATCAAAATCTTTACCAAATGTTTCGGAATAATTTTTATATTTTGGATCTGTAAATATTTCGTGTGATTTTTTAATTTGATCTTGAACAGCTTTAGTTAATTCTTCGCCTTTTAAACCTTTTTGACTTAATTCCATTGCTGTTTTTGCAATGTCATCATTTAATTGGTTAAATGCTTTTGATTGTGCTTGAAAAGCTGCTTCTGCGGCTGCTTCTGCACCTTTACTTACAGTTTCACCAGCTTTGGCTGCACCTTCTGCTGTTTTGCCTGCAGTTTCTGCTGCTTTTACTCCGGTTTCTATACCTTTACCAGCAGCTTCAGCACCTTTAGCAGCAGCTTCACCGCCAGTCAATAATGCTTTTAATGCTTCCAATCCTTCAACACCAAGTTTTAATCCTATTTCTGCTACTTTTTCTTTTCCTTCATTTAATTTTCTTTTTCTTTTTAAATTATATGGGAGGAATTTTTTTCCAGCAGAAATATCTTCAGTTAATTTAATTACTTCTTTTAGAATACGGTCTTTTGATTTATCATTATTATGAGGAGAAAAATACCCACTTTCAAAAAGAAGAGTGGAATAATTTTGTAAATTATATCTATTTTCTAAAAGAATATTAACTAAATTGTTCATATTTTATCCAGAATATTTAGCTCCGGCCATCTGCTCCCAGCTACTTGGTTTTCTTTTTGCTGCTTCTTGTTGTCTTGCACGTTCTTCACGTTCTTCGCGCTCTTTTTGTGTATTAGCTTGTATATCTTTAAGAGTTGGTCTTTCTTTTGGAGCAGAAAAATCAACACCCATTTCTTCGGCTTTCTTTCTTATATCTTTTCCAGTTATTGATCCAACACCATATAATGGATCACCTATAGCCTGTCCTGCTTTAACTGCACCATAAGCTGTAAGTGGCACAAGAGCCCCAGCAACAGCACCTGTAGCAGCTGCACCACCCATACCTGCTGCTATGGGAGCTCCTACTCCATAATTTATTATACCTTGACCAACTGCACCCATTGCTCCCCATCCTGCGGCACTAGAAAGCATTTCTCTGGATGATGGAGTTTCTATTTCAGCATCAGGATTATTAATTGCACCACCTATACTTGAAATGGTACCTTCTTTATCTTTATCTAAACCTGCATATTTTAATAATTCATCTACTCCATATTCTACACCTGCACCAGCGGCTAAAGGTATCCCTAGACCTAGTGCACCTAATCCTGTTGCTTTTATAGCTGATCCTGGATTTTTAGCTGCAAATTTAACTCCTTTACTAACAAGGTCGGCACCAGCTTTTGCTGTATCTATTGGATGAGCTATGCCGGACCCCACTGCTTTAGTTAAAGGAAAAGTAGTAAATTCTCTTTTGAAATCTTGTACAACACCTTCATTAATGATATTATTAATCTTTTGTTCAAGTAAATTTACTTGACGTTGAAGATCTTCTGCTTTATTACGATAAAAATTTGTTAATTGATTCATAATATTATCTCATCAACGTTTGTCTAGCACGTTTGGTAGCTTCACTATCAGCTTCCTGAGGTGGTGGGGTTGTTCCCATACCTAATGTGTTAGCCGCACCAGCTTGTCCGGGAGAACGCTGAGGCGCAGCAGGAGGAGTGGTTCCCATTCCTAGAGTATTTGCTGCACCAGCTTGTCCGGGAGAACGTTGTGCGGCTGGAGTAGCGGATTGTGCTGAACCAATTCCAATTGTACTAGATGTATTACTTTGAGCTGTTGGTACTGATGCTGGTGCTGGAATACCAGATTGTTGACGATTTTTGACAAAATCTGGCATTGGTGAATATGCATTACCATTTGGAGCAATTCTTACAGATGGTGCACCTTCATCATTTCCATCAACTCTACGATCACCTTGAGATTGTGGTTTTTGTGGTGGAGTAGAAGCTGGAGCTGGTTTTGGTGATGTTCCGGGAGTTGCCGCAGATGGTGTGCTTGGTGTTGTTCCTGAAACTTTAGCAGCAACTTGACCACCTGTTAAGGTTGAATTTGGTGCTCCGAATATTCCGCTTTGACCACCCTTTGCTGGGTTGTTAGCAGCAGCAATTTGCTCTGGTGTCATGGCATTAATTGTTTTTCCTGGGCTCGGTGTCTGTGAAGCAGCGGAAGTAGATGTATTAGAAACAACTGATCCGGGAGGAGCCTTATATTGCGCAACTTGTCTTTGGCTAGGAGTCATTCCTTGGCCTTGATTACCAGCAACAAATTCTGGTCTAGTCAATGATTTATTAATATCTTGTAATCTTGCCGCATCTTCTGCAGATAGTGTACCACCAGTACGTTTAACGCGATTCAATCTATCTTGTTCAGCACGCAAATTCAAATTAGAATCTCGTATTGCAGCACTTCTTGCTTCTCTATCGGCCGTTCTTGCAGCAGCACCAGCTGCTCCACCACCCTCACCATATCCTGCTCGCATACCATATGCAGCACGCTGTGATTTTATCAAGGCATCTACATCAGGACCAGTGCTTGGTTTTTGCATTGCTGCAGGTTGATTTGCAGCACGTTGAGCTACAGTTGAATTAAGATCTTTATCTTGGATATCTTCACGAGTGGGAGTACCATCATCGCCATAATCTGGTTGCCCTTCATCTTCTTCTGGTGAATTTGGATCAACCGAAGGACCAACTGGATTTCCTTCATCATCTTCCCATGTACCATCTTCACGTTGATGGCTTCGTGGTTGTCCATATACATTAGTTGCAACTGTTTGATTATTTACAGCTATTTCATTTATTAATTGAAATGGATTAGCCAAACTATTTTTGGCATAAGCTATATTCTTGGGTATATATTTTTTTTCTTCACCAGTCAATGCTCGCAGATATCTGCTGACATCTTCTGTCAAATGAGTTTCTTCATTAAACGAAGATTGGCGGAACATTTTATTTTCATTTAATATTCCAGAAATACTTTCTTTTAAAGAATGCTTCTTTGGTACAAAAGTTTCAGACTTTTTGTTTAAAAAATCCTTGACTTCCCAATAAAATGATCTATTATTTTTATTATCCATGGCTATCAAATATTTAGATAATCCTAAATACTTAAAACGTATGTCGAAACAGGTCCTCCTGCTCAACTTCGACCAGTCTCCGATAAATGTTATCAATCTAAATAAAGCTTATAAACTTATTTTAAAAAATAAGGTTTATGTGGACTATGATTCTGAAGAGTTTCATGAAGTAAAATTGGTTGCAAATACCATAAAAATACCTAAAATTTTAATTTTAAAGTATTATATCAAACTTCCAAATAAAAAGGTAGCTCCGTCCAGAAGAAACATCTTTAAAAGAGATGCTTATTGCTGTCAATATTGTGGTATTGATCTTTGTGATGGGACTGCTACCATTGACCATGTTACACCAAAAAGTAAGGGCGGGTCAGCATCTTGGACCAATTTAGTAACTTCCTGTAAAAAATGTAACCTACATAAGAGTAACAGGACTCCAAAAGAGGCCAATATGGTTCTTAAAAATAAACCAAAAGAACCACAATATGGATTTTTTATTGAATCTATGATGATTGCTTTTAAAAGGACAAAAAATGCCTAATTATGTTTTTAAATGTGAAAAATGTGACCATAAATTTGAATTAACTCTTTTAATTAAAGATAGAGAAATTCCTTTAAAGAAACCATGTCCCAAATGCAAAAAGAAAAAAATTATACGTGATTGGGGAGACTATGCTTCTGGTAATGGTGGTATCATGATAGACACCACATTATCTCCTGCAAAAATTTGTGGTAGCGCATGGAAAGAAGTGTGTGATCGTATTAAGAATAGCGGTCAAGTACCAAAGAGATATCATGAAAAATTGGACAGATCTTCTGATTTTAGAAACAGCCAAGACTAAAATTAATTTTTAGCCTGAATCATTGCCTTCAGAATATAATAACTGTCAATAACGTCCGTAACAGGATTACTCAAAGTTTTCTGATCAAAGACCGACAAAAGATCGGTCTTTGTTTCTTTGGTGAAGGCTTCGTACATTGCCTGTTTATCAGCGTTACCTTTGCCCGTAGCGCATTTCTTGACTCTAGATGGCTCAATGATGGTCACAGGAATGGCGAGCTTATAAAGCTTGTGCTTAAGGATTCCCATATTCTCAGCTAGATTAAAAACTCGGCCCTTGGAACCAAATGAATATCCTTCTACGGCTATATCTGCAGCCCCAATGCAAAGATTGGATGCCCATTGAGATATGGTATCAAATCTATCGACATCCAGAACATATTCCTGAAAAGATTCTCCAGTAATATTTGGAGCAATCTTATCAGCATATTTTTTTGTATTGGTCAAATAATAGAAAAAACAATTATTAAATTTAAATTCTTTGCGCTCATCATAAAGACAGAGGCAGGGGCAGGTTATAGAGTAATCGATCCCTATTAGCATATGAAACATGGCTTTCTATTATATTTATTCAGAAAACCAGGGCCAGTCGCAGACTTCTTCTTTCATTGAAGAATCTATCCAGTCGTAGAAATAATCAATTCTTGCAGCACCATTGTCTATAATTTGGTTTGTTTCGTGGTCCATGCTCATGAAATCAATAATGCCTGCCAACTTTCCCCCATCTTCAAATACTGCACCGCCAGAATCCCCAAAATAAATTGACCCTTTAGTTGCAAGCATTCTCATTACTTGCCCACCGTCTTCGACAAGACTTCCATAGTAATGCATTACACCGGGTCTGCTTATTTTTTTATATCCCAGACTCCAGCCAACAGTAATTAAAGGTTCACCCCTTGCAAGTTCAAATGGATATCTTATTAGATTAGTTGGGGGCTCAAAGCAATCTTCTTCCAAAATGCACAAAGCAATATCATTGACTGGAGCAGTTATAGAATATGGTTCTGCTAGAATTACTTTTTTAATTTTTATCAGTTGACCATTCTTTGTCCAAAAATAATTTGGATAATAAGTTGGATCATCAAAGCAATGGTGTGCAGTCAATATTGCTCTTGGGTGGATCAATACAGCAGAGCCTATTACATTTGCTCCCGGACCTATTAGAGCCCCTACACAGGAGTAGCGGTCATCCTCGTCAGCTTCGATGGAATCGTACTTCGATGAATCCAAAAGGAATGAGGGGACTCCCGCTACTTCCTGTGTTTTGTTCTGTTCAGGTTCTTCGGATTTTGGGGGGCAGGATATGCTATTGCATGCACTGCATGTCGCCAGTATCAGAACGAGGATTGAAGCCCTCATACTCATGGCATTAATATTTATAA
>Ga0214921_10002492_pt1 | contig 29808 bp, 27 predicted proteins | sample LL1505_MetaG_FD_177992 | JGI IMG/M metagenome (GOLD analysis project Ga0214921, IMG submission 177992) | Freshwater microbial communities from Lake Lanier, Atlanta, Georgia, United States - LL-1505 | ecosystem: Environmental > Aquatic > Freshwater > Lake | place: USA: Georgia | collected...
GAGTAAATGGAAACTTTCCAATACCACTGACAGAGATAGCACCCTTGTCATTTACTGCGAATGACACAGGCCTCTGCCTCTTCTTGAATTCCTCATTCTCCAATCGCAGACGCTTGATTTCCTCCATCATGAACTTGAGATCATCCATGGCAACTCCATCTGTGATTGCAGGAGGAGCAGCAGGAGCAGCAGGAGCAGGAGCAGCGGACTTGGTCATAGCAGCGATTTCGTTTCTGGTGGCCATGGTAAGCGAGAGATAGGTTTATGCATATACTATCACATGATTATATCAAATTTTTTGAAAAATGGACGTTTTGTGGAGAAATTTTTTTTAGTTTTTAAATATAAATGGATGTATATAAAGAATTTAATTATCAGCTCAAATTTTTTATGAGAGAATTAATGCGATTATTTCCATCAATGACTGAGTTAAAGTTTATGTTTGTACTCTATAAATGTATGAAAACTATAAATAGAAAGAAACCTCAGCAATATTTTCATTCATTAATGAGTGATAATTCTAAACAGTTATTATCGAAAGATATAGATTACTTTTTAAATACAGACTGTATAGATGAGAATTTAATGAAAATTATTCCATCTTTAAAAAAAGGATACATGTTATTAGATGATGAAAATAAAGAAATGATATGGAAAAATCTAGTATTTTTATACCATCTGAGTTTGAAATGCCAAGAAAAAATTGATATAAAAGATAATTCTATACATAATTTAAAAGATGGATTACAAATTGAAAATCCTAGAGATTCTAGAAAAGTTACGACAGAAGTCACAGGCGGATAAGGAACCATTTAAAGCTCGTGCTTATGCTACTGTCATTAAGAATCTGAAAGCATCCGATAAGGAAATTACTAAAATCGAGGATATTAAGGATATTAAGGGTATAGGTAAGAGTATTTATGAGAAAATTCAAGAAATTCTAAATACAGGTGAATTAAAACAGGTAGAAAAATATAATGAAGAGATAGAAGCCATTAATAATCTTCTGAAAGTTCATGGAATTGGTCCTGTTAAAGCTAAGGAACTTGTCGAGAAAAACAATATTAAAACGATTGAAGCACTTAAGGAACATAAGGAACTATTGAATGACAAACAATTGATTGGATTAAAATATGTGGATGATATCAATATGCGTATAGATCGCAAGGAAATGGATAAACATAATGCTTACTTGATTAAACAGATCGGTACAATAGATTCCAAACTTAAGATCCAGATTGTAGGTAGTTATCGTCGTGGTGCTAAGGATAGTGGAGATATTGATGTTATTGTGACGCATGAGGATAATCCCGAGAATTATGATCCTATTATCAAGAATATAGTTGAGAAATTAAGAGAGGATAAGTATTTACATGATGATTTGGCTTTAGGTGCACATAAGTATCTGGGAGTTTGCAAACTTAAGCGTCATAAGCATTATCGTCGTATTGATATATTATATGCGACGAAAGAGGTATGGGCGTTTAGTGTGATGTATTTTACAGGTAGTGCAGATTTCAATATTATTGTAAGAAAAGTAGCACTAGAAAAAGGTCTAAGTATGAGTGAATATGGGTTCAAGAAAGATAACGAATTATTGAATTTAGAATTGTATACAGAAGAGGACATATTTAAGTATTTAGGACTAGAATATGTGCCTCCGGAAAAACGAAGTGGAAGTTATAAGTTTTAATAAAGATCAAGGTCCGCGATTCAGCATTTCATATACCCAGTCAGGTGGTCGATTGGGTATATTTAGGAGAATATGTCGAATAAATATTTGTTGTGCTTGCTTATATGTTCTGGTTTCCATTTTTTCTTTAAATTTAAAATATATTTAAATCTATCAAATTTTTACATTCTAAAATCAAAAAATTAGAAAACTATAAAACCCTAAAAATACTGGTAAATGTACAAATAATGCATGATTTATGTTGGCCGTATATAAATCCGTTCCAGAATTACGATGATATCCTAGCATTGATATGGCACCATAAATAATTGGATAGAGATTACCGATTATAATAGCATATAAGGAAAAAATAGCACCGAATATATTGCGAATTGTTTCATCGATTGTGCGTGCTATTTGGTTACCGGTTGAATGGTATATAATTGAAGATATAGATACAATAATCATGGCAATTCCTGCAATTTTAATATAATTCGAGTCATTTTTAGTTAAAATAATAAGAAATCCTGGGATTGCTAGAGAGATACTAGAAAAAATAAGAAGAGTACTACCTGTATATTTTTTTTCCATTTTAAAACTTTATCAAACCGGTAGAATTTTATTTGATATTATATAACGTATTTTATTTTTTTAATATAGAATTGTCAGTAAATAATTGTTTATAGACCCAGTCAGGTGGAGGTGATGGATAATTACATATTAAATGTTCTATAAATATTTGTTTTGCTTTCTTTAGACAATTTGGCACAGGTTCTGTGGGAAGAGTCGCTAAATTTAATATTGCTGTAGATTTTCTCTTAAATGTCTTAGGTCGCATACATGCAAAAGATGCTTTATCACCACCTCTTTGCAACTGCGGAGGAAAGAAATAATTGATAACAATATCTTGAGATGTGATATGATCAATATAACTTTGTATGTTTATAAATAAGTCTCCAATAATTTCTGTTTCATATGCGATTAATACATCAGTAATATATACTGTTTTTTCTGTTATTGCGCTAATATATTTTTCTGTTATCTCATATAATTTATTTAAAATTGCAGTTAGATTTTGAAGAATAGATGCATTATCATCCTGTAATTTCATATTATAAATAAAAACGATTAAACTCTGTATTTGATTTACTCGTGTATATATATCATTTAAATATAATTGTGCTTTTTCTTTTAGCCAGGCTTCAAACGAAGCTTTAATAGCTTCTTTATCTGGATTTTGAATAGCATTATAAAGTGCTAAAGCTGAAGTAACACTTGTATTAAATGGTATTTCACTTTTTTGACTTTGTGGAATTCGAGTATCAATTGACATAGGTACTACTCGGTCTTTGAGTGAATTTGATATTTTACCAATAGATCTTAATATAATATCAGGATTAAAATAAGTATCCTTATTAGCTTTATCATTAGCTGTAGGATTAGCTGTAGCATTAGATTTAGGATTTTCTGAGTAAGGTAGAAATTTATCTTTTACCGGCTGCACTTGCTTCTCCTGCACTTGCTTCTCCTGCACTTGCTTCTCCTGCACTTGCTTCTCCTGCACTTGCTGAGCTTGTCCTTTTGTCTGATCTGGATAGTAATATTTTATAATAGTATCATAAGATTGCTGAAAATTCTTAGGTGGATTAGAAATCTGTTGAGAAGATTGGATTGGTAATGTTTCAGGTCTTTCAAATTTAACAGATTCAGATATAATATTTTTAGTAACTTGTACTGTATTATTCATAAAATTAAAATTTTGAGGATAAACAAAAGTATTAGGTATTATTATATATTGAAAATAAGTATGCATATATCCGTTTCTAACAATTGATTCAAAATCAATTTTAATAATATTTTTAGTATATAATACTATAGATGTTTTAGAAACACAATCACAATAATTAATAAGCCAATATAATCCAATATGTAATGGGTTTCTAGAATTTTTTAGATTATTCCAATCTATCTTTTTATTAATTTTAATAAAAATATCTTTAATACGGAGAAGGCCAAATGTTTTTCTAATTTCAAAACCTCCACCAATAAGTATATATTTATCATATTCTATTACAATATTATGAAATATAATATTTAGACAAATAGTAGATATATCAAACATATATTTTAAATCATGTGGCGTTGGATCATTTGTTATATAGTTTGAAAAATATGTATCCTTTTTTTCTTTTTCAAGTATCTGTTTAATTTTATCAGAATTTAACTCAATAATGCGAATAGTATCTAGTTTCTTTTTATTAAATCGAACACGTCCATAATCAATTAAATAATAAGAGTCTTCAGTAGCCATTAAATTACCTAAATGCGCATCATTATGAGTAAATCCATATTTAGCTAATTCTTGCATTTGTGCAAATAATGGAATTAATTTTTCAGTTTTTATACTATTCGCTGGTAATTTTTGTAATTCTATAGCATTTGTTAGTTTCTTTTGCACTCCTAGTTTAGCTTCTCTTTTATTAAAATATTCTGAACTAGGCTGCGTTAGAAAGAAAAAATCTTCATTATCTGCCATTACTGTTTTGCTATAAATATTTACTATATAATATCCAATAAATTCGGTGAAATGTGACTCACTCTGATGTGTGATAATAGCATTAATAATAGCATTATTCAGGCAATCTAATGCCATATCATCTGCTCCTTCTCTAACTTGAAATTTAAGAAAATATGTTTCTGTTGATTTACTATTAGAATCATCTTCGACAACTAAATCTGTATATTTACAGTTTACAGAAGTTCCAGTTAATAATTCATTTGATATATATGCAAAATTGAACTCTTTTTTTACATCAAAATCAGCGTTACCAGTATTTTTTTTGGTGTTATTACTAGTAGTTACAGATTTGCCAGTTAATATATTTTTAATTTGTTTAAAAATACTAAAAGGATTAGTTGTCGCCATATTATTATATTATAATAAATTAATTATGTCTACAGTAGTTATAGTTCCGCTTTTTGCGATTGGTTCATATATCGCATTATTTGGAACAATAATTGGACTAAACAAGAGATATAAAGATCCTCATTATGAACAGCAAAAAATTATAGAATCAGAACCAATTGCTATTCAAATTAAGAAAATACCAACACAAACAAAGATTACAGAAGTACCAGTAGAAGAGTCAAAAACTAAAGTACCAGTAGAAGAGTCAAAAACTAAAGTACCAGTAGAAGAGTCAAAAACTAAAGTACCAGTAGAAGAGTTAAAAACTAAAGTACCACAAACAAAGATTACAGAAGTATCAGAGGCAAAAACTAAAGTAACACAAACAAAGATTACAGAAGTACCAGTAGAAGAGTCAAAAACTAAAGTACAACAAACAAAGATTAAAGTACCTAACTCTACCCCAATTGTTATTCAAAATAAGAAATTGCAAACAGAGATTACATCGCCAATAAATTCAAAAATAGTGGAAAAACAAATAACTACTAGTATAGTACCAGAAGTAAAGACATTACAGGCAGTTCTAGAAGTACAGGAAAAATCAAAAGTAGAAAGAATAACAGCGAAAGAATCGTCACAAACTAAAATACAACAAAACCAAAAAGAAAAAAAATCATCTTCAAATGAATCATTCTCAGAAGTTGTAGCAGTAGCAGCTACTGCCGCGAAAAAAACAATGCAAAATCAATCACAAGTAACAGAAATACCATTACAGAAACCACAACAACAAGTTCAAACACCATTACCAGTTCAAACACCAGCACTAGCACCAATACAAACACCACAATTTCAAACACCAACAAAAGCACCAACACCCGTACAACCACGACCACAAGCACAAGTACAATTACAAGTACCATTACAAGCTCAAGCACCAAAACAAGTTCAACAAAACGTACAATTAGATAATGTAAATAAAGATTTGCAACAAACAATTTCTAATACTCCAATATTAAATGTAACAAAACAATTAGATAATAGTGCACCATCTCCAGAAGTAGTTAAACAAGTAATTGAATTTTTAACTAAACAAAATTTACAACATAGTAATACTACTATAAAAGGCGGAACAATATCGGATGATTTAAACATATTAATCTTGAATTATATTGAGTTTTTACAGTATTTATTGAATACTCCAAATATATTAAGATTATCATCTTTAAATGCAGATGAGTTACAAAATGCTATAACAGGAACAGACCGTATAGAATTAACTATAACAAATAATTCAAAAACGACTACTATAGACTCCGCAATATTATTAAAATTTTTTAATAAATTTTTCTATATTGATTTGAATAATTTAATAGGTAGATTAAATACTAAAACAGAGCAAAACTTAAAAGTCTTAGCCTCAATTGTTAAAAAATATATTAAAAATAATGAAAATGTAATTTCTGTATATGTTTTTATTCAAATATTAAAAGACATTGTGAACTCTGAGGAAACTGCAATCAAGACATATGTCTACAATATATTTTCAAGATATATTGTTGATATGTATATAAAAAAAATATTAGATACTTATATTGAAATAACAGAAGCACTAAATTCTCAGGGCAATAACAATGTAACTCAAGCATTAGACAAAATTTTTAAAGATAAAGCTAAAAACACCATATTAACATTTGTTAAAATAAGGTCAGATTTACTAGATGTTTATAATAAAAGATTTGATATAAAAACCGATAACAGTACTAAAACTAAATTATATATCAAATATAATGATCATGATTTTAAATATTATGTTAAAGATGGAGATACATTTAATATAAGTAAAGAAACAGAAGATAAAAAAGAATTATTCAAAAATAAAAATACAATTAATACTCTTGATCCAAAGAAATATGAACATCAATTCTTATTTGGACCATTTACAAATGTTTTTCCACCAGAATATAAAAATAAAAAAATTGCTGAACAATTACCTCAAATTATGGAGTCTTTAAAAGACAAAAAACCAGTAATAATATTAGGTTATGGTGCAAGTGGAGCAGGAAAAACATCAACCTTAGTTTATTTAAATAAAACTAATGAAAATGGTATATTAATAGAATTATGTGATAAGTTAGCATTAGAAACAGAATATAAAAATATTGAATTAACATCATATGAATTTTATAGAAAACCAAATAAAACAAAGACTATATGTAAAAAATCACCACCCGAACAACTCAAGACTATAACGTTTAACTATTCTAATCATGAATCTAATGCAGTTGAAACTTTTCTATTATCTGAAGAATATACGCATACAAATACGTTTACAGATAGAACTAAAGATAATGAGACTACAACAATTTTTAAAAAAGACACAAAAATGGGTGAAGTAATAATACATTTAATTGATACGGATCGTTATGTTAAAGCAACTACAAATAATCCAAATAGTTCACGAAGTCATGCGTTAATTATTATTAAATTCAAAAAATCTGGCGAAGAACATACAAAAGATGATCCAGTATTAATAATTGGTGATTTTGCAGGTGTAGAAAATAAATTTAATTGTGAAGATAAAGATATTTTATCAGCATTTTCAGGAGTAAGAATAGATAATGACCCTACAAAAGCAACATTTTATTCAGAATCTCCTATAGGTATACCAGAAAAAACAGAAGATGGACAAAAAGGTGGTATTATAAAAAAGCCAGTATCAAAGTCACCAGAAAAGTCAGAAGCAAAGCCAGCAGCAACAAGACCACCAGCATCAATAAAGTCGATAGCTGCAAAGCCAGCAGTAGCAAAGTCGAAAGCATCAAGCTCAACAGCTAAGCAATCTCCAAAGCCACCAAGTCCATATCTACCTCAGCAAAAAGAAATTCAAAACGAAGATACATGTGAAAAATATAATAAAATACCAAAATCTATATACATACCATCCGAAAGCAGTTTAAGAGTAAACCCAATGGATATTATAAAATATACACAATTTGGTTTAATACAACAAGCTGAAGGTGAATTATTTACTAAAACTGAATTATATAACAAAATTGAATTAATGTTTATGAAATTATTAAATCCATTTTCTATTAACCCGGATTCAAATAATTTCATTAAATTTATTACTGGAAATATAGATTTGCCGAAAATATTAGAAAAAAAAAAAAAAATATTAGAAAGAGATTTAGATATTTTAAGAGAATATAATAATTATATTCAGAAAGACTTTATTATATATTTATTATCAAAATTTATAGATAAAGATGGAATTAAAATATATAGAAATGTATTTCAATTAGACGATAAACCTTGTTTAAATATAGATTTGAAAAATGCTCAACAGCAAAAAGATAAATATCCTTATTTTACTTGTGAAAGAAGTAATAATAAAGACAAAATAAATATAGAAAATTTTGCTATAGCTTCGCTTTATGATAACACTCAAAAATATCTTGAAAATTATATCAATGAAGTTTCTAAAATAGCAGAAAATATATCAGGAAATTTAAAATTTCCATTAAAACAGTTAACAATAGATGTAAAATCTATTAAAATAGAAGATATAGTTAAATGTCATGATAAATCTACTGAAAAAGAAAAAGCTATTATTAAAGCATATGCTCATAAGACAAATACTAAGTGTAATAAAAAAGAATATGAAGATTTAGTATCTACAGATTTAAATATAACGCCAGAAAAAATATTAGTAAATATATATAATTATTTTAGCAATAATTTTATATTGAAGGATATTATTGATATTACATTAGAGTCTATAAAGGATAAAAATTATAGTGAAGTTATGACAAATTTATTATCAAAATTAGCAAAATTAGGAAATTTAGGAGAATATACAGATGTAATTTTAGAAATGTATATAAATTTTAAAGAATTAGTATTAGAATTATCATGTAGAATGAAACAAGCAAAGGAAATATGTGAAGTCCGAACAAATGAAGGAATAATGATTAATGATACATTAGGAGAATGTAGAAATTTAATTGGCAAATTAATAGATGAAAAAAACAAAGATGTTATTAATTTAATACCTTCGTTTGAAAACGCATGTCTGCCAACATATTGTAAAGATGATGTATGCTTTCCTAAAAAACAATACACAAAAACTGAAGGTAAAGGTGATATATTTTCAGTAATTGAAAAAGAATTAACATATAAAGATAAAGATAAAAATAAAACTAACAGATACAACGATTTAATAATATGTATATTCTGTGTATTTAATATATCATTAACTGCAAATAATCCTCCACCAGTACCATATATAAATATTAATGAATTAAAACTACAATTTAAAAATCATCAAGATATTACAAATATATGTAAAAATATTATAAACAAAATAACTGTAGATTTACAAAGCAAAACTGGCGAGTTAATGAAAGATAAAAAATATAAAGAATTTGAAGGTTTATTTACCAAGGATTCTTCGCAAAACGGTTTACCAAAAGGTTCTGAGACTATTATAAATAATTTTATAAACCTGATTGACAAATTTAATGCAGCAAGTGCAATTGGAACATTAGAATTTACGGATTCTCTAGCCAAATATTATACTACGGATATTGTATGTAAACCGCCTGATAATCTATCTGGTTATATTGATATTTTGTCTAAAAAACCAACCCAATCCAAGTCACTATAAAAAACAGGAATGTTCCCCATATTGTATCCATAATCGCAACTGGTAATAAATATCCATCAAATATTGCATAATTTGTCGCATTATATATAGTATATACTACAAATCCGAATAATCCACCATGTTTAAGCGCCGTAATAATAGTATTTCCTTTTCTACCACCCATAGCCAGCTCTCTTTTAGCATTTGGAATAATAATAAAAACGAGTCCAATTACCATAGCTAAATATGCAATAATTGCAGGTATTATTCGGACTACCATTTTCTTTTTTTGAACTGAAGCAACTAATGCATCATATCGTGGTTTATTTATGCCAATCCATACTGCATCTAATAGAAGCATAGCAATAACTGCAACAATAATCATTTTATATATGTTTATATTTTTCTGCACTTAAAGATTTTCTATATAATATTACTAAATAATGACTCCCTATGTTATTATTCCATTACAACTAATATCTAATATAGACCAATGGATTAAAATAATAATACCATTAGATTCACTAAAATTTCTAGATAAACCTGTTATATGGTTATGGGATCCTATTTCACAAGATGCATATCCAGAAAACTATAAATATATTCGCGAATATTCATTTAGAACATTAGCCAACTTATATGGAACAATTCAAGTAATAAATGCAGAAACATATGATTTGCGTTTATGCCAAGAAAAACAATATCCAACCGAATTACTATCTTTACAAAGCCTAAATATAAGTTAAGTTTATAGTTTTAGTAATTGAACAATATCTGGATAATCAGGTACAATAGATTCTAGAATATCATTACCTGGTAGATAATCTTCAATTAAGACCATCACGTTTTTATTAATATTAAATTTATTTTTTTGAGAATGATCATATGAAAATTCAACTCCATATAGATCTTCTAATCTAGGATGACTTTCACTTTTAGCTTTTAATGGTATAATAAATTTATCATCTTTTTCAGAATAAAATAATTGAGTAATCACTTTTTTAATATTATTATCTTTTGCTCTAACAAACATATTAGCAAGGATTGCTATGGCTTGTTTATAAATATTATATAACTCACCTTCTTCATCGCTTTTATAATATATATATTCAAGATCATATTTACTAGTAATTGGAAACTTACCATCTGAATTAGGAAATATTTTGCCTAGTTTCTTTTTAGTTGGCGGTTTGTGGGAAACCGGAGATGGAGTCTTGCTTTTTACTGCAACTGGCTGAGCTACAGCAACAGGAAGATTATTTTTCAATGGTAATGTACCAAATTTTTCAGATGCATATCCATATTTGCTAACAAAATCAGCCACTAACATTTTAGGCAAGGTAGATTCTTCGATTTTTTTAAGAACACGTTTATCCATCTTATATACAATATAACTTGAATCTGGGTTAATACCATAAGTTACCGTATGACCTGCTGCTTCTACAGTTGCCTTAAGTACTTCATCTTTAAAACCTAAAAAAGCATATATTTTTGCAGGACTAGGCGTTGGAGTAGCTGGGCTAGGTGTTTTTTCGACAGCTGCTACAGCTGCTACAGCAACAGCAGAAGCTTTATTACAGCCTTTTCCTTTAGTCCATTCGCAGGGCGGTAAGCATTTAGGTTTAGGAATTCCAGTGCATCGAACCATTTATAATATAAATAGATATAAAAATTATAGACTAGGTATGAATGTCCAATTAAGTTCTTCACATATTTTTTTCCACGTCTGGTCTTGGCTGAATAATTTATCGCGAGACTTAAGCAAGCTAAAGTTAGATAAATATTCATCACGACCTAATAGCTGCATCATTTTATGAAGACAATAAGAATAAGATAGGAAATTCTTACGTGTAGGTTCAGCATGACGTAAAAATGGAGCTTGAATAAGTTTAAACATAGCTCTTAATTTTTCTTCTAATTCGGGTTCAAAATGTGGAATAGGTAAACCATTTAATTTATTAAGAATATGTGGAATATGTTCGTAATATTTATTCATACGTAATTTTTTAAGTATTTCTTTTAATTTTTTGGCATTAAGATCAGCCATATTTGATATTTTTTGTTTTTTTATTTCTAATAATATCATATCAATGACGTTATTGCAAAGTTGAGTAGTTTCTTTGCCTTGTATTTGTGAAATCCCGTTTCACACCACTAGATCTCCCTAGTGGACGGACTATACCTTAAGCCCCTATTCATCGTAACGCGTTTAGTGAATCTTTAAAAAGTCGAAAAAAAGTATGGTGGATCCTTTTGCAATTCTTAGGTGGATCTTTTTATAATTCTTAGGTGGATCCTTATTTTACTCGAGAAAAAGTATGGTGGATCCTTTTGCAATTCTTAGGTGGATCTTTTTATAATTCTTAGGTGGATCCTTTTGTAATTCTTAGGTGGATCCTTTTTAAAACGCGTATTTTGAATAGAGACCCACGACCGTCTAGTCTCTGAACCTTTTGGAGTATTAAACCCCAACTTGGCTGCGGATTATCTTATATTTTATGTATTATGACTATAGGAGCCGAGAATTACCCGGGTTCTTTTTATTGCTTTCGCAATAAAAAAAGTAACATAAAACTTCAAGAGATTCCCGCAATTTGATCATGTCGCATCGCGCTTGTAGCTAACGACACTAGCAGATGAACTGTTTTGGCAGTCTGCTTTTATGAGCATATAAGATGTTAATTTAATTTTAATTTAAATTGATAGATTCAATATATTCAATGGCAAGCTGTAATTTCTCGGGCATAGTCTTTTTAGGACCTGTAAAATTCTTTTCAGCATAGATGGGCTTCTTCTTTCCTTTTTCTTCATTGTATCCGGTGAGAAGTTTAACACGATAACCGTTGTGAATACCTTTGTAAGTACTCTTGTAAATATTGGGAGGCAGATTCTCTGTCTCAGATGGAATATCTGGATTTAGTGTAGTCATAACAAGTTTTTTATTGAGATTAGCTTCTTCAATTTCCTTGATATAGTTAACAGCAGCTGCAAGATTATCAAAGTCTTTGCGAGGAATAAGATTATTACCGTAATCTTTCATATCTTTAACATAATAACCTTTAATTTCCCCATTGTCAATAATTGAATAAACATATTTGGGAAGACCTGGAATTATCATATTACTGGATGAAGCAACCATTCCTTTTTCCTGCTTCTTAACTTCAAGAAGTCTCGCATATTCAGCCTTAAGTTTCTCAAGATAAACTTTGGCTTCATCGAGACCAGAAGCTGGATTATTGATACGTTTAAATGTTTTATAAACATATTTTGTCTCATCAATACCCATAGGAAACTTTTTAATTTGATATCCCTTAAGCCTTCCATTTTCACGAATTGCTGAGATGTAACGAGGAAGATCTTTATCAGCTTCATTCTTTCTCTCAACTTTATGAGTATAACGTTTACCAATTTGACCAAGACTCATATTTTCACGTGCTGTCTCACTAAATATAGTGTTTTTTCCACCAGTAGACATATTATATCCGTTAGGATATATGGTATTATTTTCTGCAATATACTGTTGTTCAAAGGTATCGATTTCTTCAATAAGACAATCCTTAAGTTTCACAACTATAAAATCATCTTTACCGTATGTATTAATTGCTTGATGAAATAGGCTACAATTTTTACCATTTTCTTTCTCAAGCTTCGCATCACGAACATGATGCCTCCATCTAGCCTTTACTCCATCTTTAGTACCGCCAATATACTTTAGTCCTGTCGATTTATTCTCTACACAATAAATCGACCCCATTGTTTTATGAATAATATCAATATTTTAAAATCAAATTTTCTCAAATTTTTCAACTCATTGAAGTGATTTATTCTTTTATATGCAAAATAGGAACGGTTTATTCATATAGTTTACTATCCTATATGACCGGACTGTATCTTAAGCCATATATATGACCTACACCCGTTCAGTCTCTGGTACCCCAGCAATAGATATTCATCGCAAGTAAGTCTGCGGATTGCCCTAGTGTCATAACATTATTACCATATGAGAAGTAGTATTACCACTGTTCTTTAATAGACTTTCGCATATTAAATGGTAGTTATGAGTACGGTTAGTGGGTTTCCCCGCATCAAGGTGTATCGCATCGTGCTATTGGCACACGACACTAGCACTGTCTTTTAAACAGCACTTTTAGAAACCTGAATATTGCATTACTAAAATTGAAATTTTTTTTGAATTTTTGTTTCAAAATCTTTTTCAAAATCCGGAACGCCTTTGGTGACTCCATTTCTTTCGGTGGATCTTTATACGAGGGCCTCTCGTGATCAATGATGATGTATTCAACCGTATGACAATTATTACAATAAATTAATCCATCATTCAACATAATATTACGATCATTACTTTTACAATGAATACATCTATCCTTAGGTTCATCTTGCATTGGTTTAATATAATTTGGATCAGTTACATTCATGTATTTTTCAAGTAGCGAAGCACGATCCATAGTAAACTCAGTATCCCCATTACTAACTCCCACAGCTCCGCCGCCACCAGCTCCGCTACCCCCAGCTGCGCTACCTCCACCTGCCGCACTAGCAGCACTACCCATACCTCCACTAGCTCCTCCACCAGGTCCGCCGCCACCAGCGCTTCCACCACCATTATTTTCGCTTTTTCCAGCCCCACCACCAGAAGGTTGCATAAAATATTTAAGTATGCTTTTTTCAGAGGCAACAGGTTTACGGATTGTATTTACGTTTTTCCCATTTTCAAGGATATCATAATACTGAAATAATATAGGTGCAGTATTCATATAATAGTCAATTTCATCATCTAAACTTTCTAATTTTTCCATTTTTTTTCTTAATAGATTAAGCTGATCCATTAATGCTATATAATTATCGAATTCACTATCACTCAATTCGCTACGTGGTTTAAATTTCTTGATCTTATTCTGCAAACCTTCAATCTCTTTTTGTAATTTGGAGATGTTGGTATCATTATTGGAGAATTCTTGTAATTTATTAACGTGCTGGGTGTCCAATGTTTTCTTATTAGCATTCTGACTCTTGCTCATTAATAATAATATCTATTATAAAATCCTTTATATAATAATAAATTCATAATATGGATTTCTTTTTCGACATGTATGACATTTTATATTCGAATTATTTTGAATTAAATGATATAATATACCATGCTGAGTTTTAATATTACATATCTTTCTTACACATCCAAAACAACAATGATGTCCACATCTTGATATTATAATATCTTTATCAAAATTATCTAAACATATCGGACATTCTATGGGTTTTGTTAGAGTCATTGCTTTAAGTCTCATACCACCTAAAAATTCATATTGAATAGAACTTTTACAATCATATAACCATTGTTTCATATCTAAACGATCACATATTTTAGTTAAACATTCATTATTTAGGTTAGCAAATGATAAGACTTCATCTTTGGAATATATTTTTTTCATACATAAAAAATCAAAAATAGATGGATTATAGATTCGATCATAAAATATACAGAAAATACGATTTATACGTGAACATTCACTTGCCAATATATTTTTAAAATCATGTGGTAAAGTTAAATCGATAGCCATCCAATGTTTATAAGAGAATGATTTATGTTGAAAATATTCAGGTAATTTTCTGAATTCTTCATTATATATGTCAATCCATGACATTTACTGTAAAATCATATAAAAAATAAAACTGATAAAAGATTAAAATGAATATTGAATATGTATATTTGATACCATCTAATTTATTAAAACATTTAAAAGCACATGAAGTTTTATCTGACTTATTTCAAAATATTAATGAAACGTGTTATAATACTATGATGGCAGAAATCATAAATAATATTATGACTTCTTCAAAGATAACTTATAAGCATAATAAACATTTTCAGATTACTTATGAACACAAAATAGAATGGATGGAATGTTTTGAACGAACATTAAATGAATTATGTATTGATTCAGACAATACTTTAAATTTAGGAGCTAAAATGAAAAAGATATTAGATGATATGGTTATAAATAACAATATGGAAAAATTATATGATAAAATTAGTAATATTATTGTAAAATCATATGATAAAGATTTAATCATACAACAATTAAATAATTATATTGATAATTTTGAAATAACAACTTGAATATCATTTAGCTTTCTACGCTTATCATTACGTATTTCAGTTTTCTCTGCTCTACGTTGTTGCCATTTTTTAAATTTTCGTTTTTTCTTTATGATTGTCGCTATGTTTTTAGTTGTTGCGGCAGCTGCAGCGGTAACATCAATCATATCATGGTTATAATCTATAGTATTAATATTCATAAAATTGAGGTGATAGAATAATTTATTACGACTAGAGAATCTGGTTTGGCAGTAGCCGCATACATATGGATCTATGACTTGTGGTAATTGATCATTATTATGAAGTCGTTGATTAAATTGATCAGATTCATCTGTATAAGCTTCATATGTTTTATGGTTCCATGGATTTGTTCGAATTACTAGCATTATATAAGAGAATAAGTTGATTTTTCTTATATATAAATAAATGGATACTTTACTTAAAAAATTGGAATTTGAATTATTGTCATATAATAATAATTTTCCTACAGTAACATATGAAGATATCATAAATTTATTTGAAACATTTTTAAATAGACTTAAAAAGTTAAAACCTATTCAAATTAAAGAATTTATAAATGAGTATACTATTACTTTAATAACTATAAAATTTGAAATGCAACGTTTTATAGATTCGTGTAATAATGAAACTAAAACAAGTGTTATTAGATTACGAGATCAAATATTTGGTAGTAAATTAAAAGATATTACATATGAAGATCCACGTAGAAAAGTTACTTTAATTGTAAATGAATTTCTTAAAGGTATTACATGGTTTCAAAATGAAGTTATTTATAATGATTATGATCCAGTATATCATCGTATAGGTTCATGTTCAAGAAAGGGTGAAGGCAACCATAATTGTGTTGGGGTTACAGACCGTACAACTCGTAAATCAAATAAAAGATCAATAGAAAAATGTTATATAGAACGATTAATATATGATAATATATGGCAAAGAATAAATCAAAATCAACAAGATGAGGGCCACTTAAAATGGCTTTTAGATACTAAAATAGCATATATGACATGTTATCCAAATAATAGTATAGAAATAATTATTCAGTATAATGATGACAAATTAAATAATGCAAAGTATAATATAGATATAAATATACCAATATCAGTTACAATAAAAAAATTTAAAGATGAAAAGCAGATAGATGAGGAATCATATTATAAATCTTATAATAATAATGTTAAAGAATATTTAACTTCAGTTGTTGCAATTCGTTATAAGGATGGTAAAACTTATACAAAAAGAATAAGTTTTTTAAAAAATAAGTTATGGTTATTGCCAAAAAAATAAATTAAGTAACATATTTCCATCGAAATCCATGTAAAACATATTCAAATTCGATTGCTTTTTTCAGACTAGCTCTAGAGAGTTGATATTCTTTGATAACATCAGTAATTGAAGAGTATGTTTTAATGACTTTGTTGTTTAAAGCATTACATTTTTCAATGGGAATAGAGCATGAAGTAATCAGTTTATCTGGTAATTTAGCACGAGATAGATATTCATCTTTAAGTTCATTGGAGCAATCGAACCACATTTGGAAATAGTGGCCACCACTTTGTGTTCCACAATTTACGGCTTTAGTTATAGGAGCACCAGATTTAAATTTGCGATTAGCGGCAGCAGATTTATGATCAGGAAATACCTCAATAATTTTTGTTTTTTCCATATTTAACATGGCAACGAATCCTATTTTTACCAGCGGTGTTTCTTTAGTGGGTGATAATTCTTGAATCGTATCATCGGGTAAGTCGCGGTCTAATTTCATCCAACGATAGTTTTTATAGACAGTATTATTTTCGATGGCAGTATGAATTATATTTTTAGAACAATCTTGAAAATATTCATTATTTCGAGTGGCATCAATTAGAGATGAGAAAGTCTTAATAAGTTTAAATTCTGTGTCATAAATCTGATATTTATAGCCGCGATTAACGGTAACAGTCATAAATTGTTTCATTGCAATTGGTAAGTCTTTCTTAATTGGATTTACGTAGTTAAATACAAGTTTAATAGGACGTGATGAATTATCAATATCATTCGCATCTTCATTCATGGCTTCGTTTACTGCTTCGTTTACTGCTTCATTATTCTCAACGTCGTTAGCAACTTCGTTAGCAACTTCGTTAGCAACTTCGTTAATATCTTCATTCTCAACTTTATTTGCAACTTCATTGTTTACTATTTCTTCATTCTCGACTTTATTAGAGATAGACTTATCTGAAAATTTAATTATATTTCTTTTGGCAATACTTACAAAATCGGCAAGTTGTTCTTCATTAATTAAAAACAATTCGTTATAAGAGAATTTAGAAATAGTTTCATGATTAAGTAGAAATTTTTCAAAAGCTTTATTTTCGAAGGATTCAAAAACATTTATGATATATATTTTTTTATATTTATACTCTAATTCAGTAAATTCTGTATCAATATCATTTGTAGATCCAATTTTAAGTAAAATTGCATCATCTGTATTTTTAATAAGGCAAAAATACACAATTGAACGATTTTTAAATGTTTCGATATATATCTTGCTTGTATTTTCTAGAGCCAAATTTTTGAATTTAAGAGTCTCTTCATTAAGAGCTGTAGTTATATAATTTTCAATATTGTCTTTTTGTCCATTTAGAAGGTCATATTTTCCTTTTTCACGAATAGATATAAGGATATTACCAATCCAATTTTTAAATACTCTTGTATTATATTTTTTTGAAACCATAATTAATTCATATAAACCTGTTTCTGTATAAAATGTAACTTCATTTGGACCATGAGGAGCTTTAATAACTCTTTTAACTTTCTGAACTGTATCAAAATATTTACTTATCTTAATATCGAAAATAGGTTCAATTTCTGTAGCTCTGAATAATGGTTTATTATCTTCCCATAGAATATTAATTTTATTTTTTATATCTGGATCTATAAAAGCTTCCAATAGATTCATCTTCCCACATATACTATATATATAATATTTCCTTATATAGTTTTGCATATAGATTTTTCAATTTTTCGTCGAGTATCTATAGTTCACTCTATTATCTTACAATTATTTAATTGAGCACTTAAAGTATTCTCAATTTCATATGCTTTTATAAATTTATATATAGCATTTATGGTCTTAAAAATACTAAAATTCTCTTCACCAGGTGAATATCTGATAAACGTGCATAATAATTTAGCTTCTATTTCTTTTTGACGTTGAATATCTTTTTCTTTATTTTTAATACGATTATGATGATGTTCATCACATTCGATCGCTAATTTATATTTAGGAAAATACAGATCAATGCGGTAATTATCGATAGAATATTGTTGAATCATTTCATCACCATCAAATGCATCAAGAATATGTGAAATTGTAGTATTTTCATAATTAGCTACTTTGCAGCTTAAAATATCAATTCCGCATAATTTAGCAACTTCAAGTGCTTTTATTTTACGTGAATTTATCAATAGTTTTTTAAGACCATTGATCGTTAAATGAGTCACATTTTGAGGACCACCTTTTGTTTTAACATTAATAATACGTTTATCATCTTTATTAAACGATTTTATTGATTCTCTTATATTAGTAATTCCTAAAATATTACCAATATCTGTAGCTCGAAATAATTGTTCGCCATTCTCCCATATAACATCTGCAAATATATCCATATTCATCTAAATTACTATATGTAAAAAACCTTTATATGCCTTACAAATAATCTCATCGGATATCTATAATTCACAATATTAAAACATAACTATTTAAACGATCACTTATGATATTCCGGTAAAAAATAAATAAAATTTCCAAGTCCTTATATGACTTTGTTTTGAATCAAAAAGATGAATAAAAAAGATAAATTTGAGATCAGAAAAAGGTCATAAAATTAATTGCGTTTTTTAATGTTTTTTAGGAAAAAAAAATATCTCACTATAATTTATAATAGAGATAAAATGGGAGGAGGCCTCATGCAACTAGTCGCTTACGGAGCTCAAGATATTTACCTTACTGGTAACCCACAAATTACGTTCTTCAAGGTTATTTACCGAAGACATACTAACTTCTCCATGGAGTCCATTGAACAAACTTTCAATGGATCTGCTGATTTCGGGAAGAAGGTAACCTGCACTATCTCTCGTAACGGTGATCTTATTCATCGTGTTTATCTCCGAACTGAACTTCCAGCTGTTGCTGCTGAAAGTACTAAAAAATTCAGATGGCTCAACTGGCTCGGCCACATTCTCATCAAGAATGTTGAGGTCGAGATCGGAGGTCAACGAATTGACAAGCACTACGGTGATTGGCTCCATATTTGGAATGAGCTCACTCAATCTGCTGGCCATCAACTCGGATATGCCAACATGGTTGGAAACATTCCTGCCCTTACCAATGCTGCTGACTCTGTTGCCAAGGAAATCCTTTACATTCCTCTTGAGTTCTGGTTCTGCCGTAATCCTGGTCTTGCCCTTCCTCTTATTGCTCTTCAATATCATGAAGTCAAGATTAACCTTGAGTTCAATGATGTTAAGAACTGCTACTGGCACGGAGCAGCTGATGGAACCCCATCAGCTCTTTCTACCACTCCTTCATTACAGACGACTTCTCTTTTTGTAGATTATATCTATTTAGATACCGACGAGCGCAGACGCTTTGCCCAAGTGTCCCACGAATATTTGATAGAACAGTTACAATTTACGGGCGATGAGTCTACGAGCAACGCCAATAACAAGATTAAGCTAAATTTTAACCATCCCGTAAAGGAATTAATCTGGGTTGTCCAGAAAGATTCCAACCTTGGAGATGCGGTTGCATTTGGAAAACAATGGTTCAATTACACGGATGATCTTGACAAGTCTCTCACCTCTGCAGGTGGTTTCTATAGCTCCAACTCTACTCTTGTTGGAGTTAATGTTGCTGATCAATTCGCTGGTTCCATGCCTGGTGTTGCTGCTGGTGGTGCTAACAATGTTTTCATCCCAGTCTCATTCGAAGATGGAAAGAATCCTGTCTCACTCGCCAAACTCCAACTTAACGGCCATGACAGATTCTCAGAGCGCGATGGAAGATATTTTAATTTAGTTCAGCCTTATCAACACCATGAAAATGTTCCTACCCAAGGAATTAATGTTTACTCATTCGGCCTCAAGCCTGAGGAACATCAACCTTCTGGAACTTGCAACTTCTCTCGTATTGATAACGCTACCCTCAACCTTACTCTCACTACTGGAAACTCTACCGTCAAGATCCGAGTTTATGCTGTTAACTACAATGTTCTTAGAATAATGTCAGGTATGGGCGGACTTGCATACAGTAATTAGGATGGGTGAAAAAAATTTCAAAATTTAATAAGAAAAATAAAAAAAATTTGATATTGATTTTTTTATCATATTTTCTATAAAAAATGAATTATGATATTACTAAAGATTGCTTGGGCTTAGAGTATAATAAGCATATTATACTCAAATCTAATATTACTCAGAAAGAGTATGCGGTTATTATTGCAGTAAATGGCGATAATACTACTCAGTTAATAGTTGATAAGAGTTATCTTGAGGATAATATTTATACAGAATTTTCACAAGTTTTTAGAATTTCAAATGGATATCCTATTTTTAGAACAAGTTTTATGAGTAACAATATTAAAATTAAATCAGTACATCAACATATTATGGGGAATCCTATCGAAGAAGGTTTAAATATTGATCATATTAATTGGAGGAGAAATGATAATCGCCGTGAAAATTTACGTTTTGCAACAATGTCTCAGCAGAATTCAAATCGTGCAACAAGAGTTGATAAAGTTGATCCTCCAGAAATAATTAAAAATTTAGGAATTACAAAACTTCCACGCTACATGCGATGGGATGAAGGTGAAAAGAAATTTAGAGTTGAAATACCTAACTATAAAAATTCTGCAACAAAAGCGAAAAATGTATCAATTATCAATCGATTCCGTGATGCTGTTATAAGAACGTTAGATGTCTTAAATGAAGATCAAGAATTTATTGATAAACGTTATAAGTTAATTCAGGAATATAATGAAATTATGGAAGCTGCTCATTTATATAATCCAGATGTGTTTTCAGATGCACTATATGTTGATCCAGATTATTATTTAAGTGAACGCAATTATTGCGAATATTGTCTTTCTAAATTACCAGCAGTTGAAGAAAATGAAGTACTTCATGGACCTAGAAATGTAGTGCAGACTATTATTGAAACTTCAGAATTAATTCAGGATAATGTATTTATAATTGAAAAAGGTGGTAAAAAATTACTGTTTGATTATGAATTTAAAAGTATTATTGATAAATTACCTGCTTTTGATATAAGTTCACCAACACCTGTTATTCCATTAACTGGTCCATTTATGATAAACTTTCCACATTATAGAAATAAAAAAATTAAAAAAATGTCAGTTAAAGATTTTATATGGATTGAAATAATGAAAAAAGAATTACCTGCAAATCACTGTATTATTCCATTAAATTATCAAGTATGCGATTTACGTTCAGAGAATTTAAGACTTGTACCAGGTGAAGGCAAGAATTATAAATCACTTGAAAAAATTCCATACATGACTAAAGATAGTAATATTGATATGAAATTCTGGCCACGAGGCATATGCTGTTATACTGAAAATTCTAAATCATATACGTTACGATTTAATATTAAAAATAAACATGAAACTGATATCAAATGTACTTTATCAAACATGAAAATTACATATGAAAATAAGGTTTTACCAATTTTACGTGCAGAAAATGAGAATTTCGATGAAGAAAACGATATATATCAGCGACTTTTAAATGATTATGTGAACTATTGTGTGAATATCGATGACGAGTAATTTAATTTTTTATATTTAGTTAAGACTGGGCGTGCAGTTAAAAACTGCACCTTTTTGGTAAGCAAAATCAATTTTAAATTAAGCTGATAATCCGTTATTTCAGACTAATCAAATTGGAAAATTATTGGATATTTAAAAATTATAATAAAGATGAAATCAGTTTTGCTGATAGCATCGGTGTCGTGGATATTAAAAATATCCACGACACCGATGCTATTAAAGATTAATATGAAGATGAGATAATCGTCATCCAAAGTGACACCCTTTATGGAATTCAACATACAATTTTCTTAACTTTGTATAAGACTGTGTATGGTGTTAAAAAACTGCTCCCCGGCGGGAAGTCTTATTTAGCTCTAAATTAATATAAACTTTAACCATCTAAAATCGCAATTATATTATTTTAAAATATAAATATAACGAATAAACTTTGCACCTACAGAAAAAGGTACAAAAATTTTAAGGATAATAATAAGAATTGATAAAAAATTTTTTCATATATAATATTATGTCATTTCCAATAAAATTTGATATCTCTATTAAATTTTTTATAAAAACAAAAACCAATATGCCTATAATTAATTTTTCACCAGAGCCAGGAGAAGAAATAACTGAAGATTATACTGAAGAAATATGCGATATAACAGCTATTTTAAATGAACTTAATATTACTAGAAAAGATAATCTAGTAAGACATTTACATAAAAATTTTAAAGAGAATATTGATTATACAATTATTAAATTAAATTTTAGTAAAAAACAAAATGGTGGTCAAAATCGGTTAATTTATAAATTAACAGATGAAACCAAAGATCTAATAAAGCAAAGTTATAATTTTAGAAACAGATACATAAAACAAATTAACAACATTAAATTTGTAAATGTAATTATGACTCTTGAAAATTCAACAATTGGTTTTATATGTAGTACATTTAAAAATATAATAAAATGTGAACGCCAATTTGTAGTTGGAAGATATAAGGTTGATTTATATATCAAAGAACTAAATATTGTAATCGAATGTGATGAAAATGGTCATGACGATTATGATAAACAAAAAGAAAAAAAACGTGAAGAATTTATAAAAAAAACTTTAAAATGTGACTTGATTCGTTATAATCCAAATGCTAAAGACTTTGATTTATCAGATATAATCAATAAAATTTTAATTCATTATAAAAGTAAGTTAATTCATTCTTGCGGATAATACTTCTTATATAAATGCAATACATCTATATATGTTATATTTAGATCATCATAGTTAGCTGTTAACTTTGTACCAATTAAAAATCCTTTATCACAATTATAAAGAGACATAATTTTTCTGACTTTTACTAATGTAGTATTAGTAACATTTTGTAAATTGACTATAATTGGATACATATTCTCATTAATTTTAACCATAAAATTTGGTTTAGTTCTGTTTATACTTTTATAATTTCGAATTATTATAGAATTAGGTATTAATTCGGATATATCTCTCTCAATTAACTTATATAAGAATTTATCTGAATCAAATTCTTTATTACTATCTGATATTTCACAATATAAAGAATTGATAACATTAGCCATATTTTTAAATTTAGGATCTTTATAATGCTTACTTAAAGTCATACACACATCAAGTAATTTCAAAGATATTCTCAATTGATAATCCTCAATCATTTTGAAGATAATTTCAGTTAATTCGAATAAATAATATGTTTTCTCTTTTATAATATATTTTGATTCTTCTCTTTTTAATATATGTAATATATTTTCACCCAATATTGTAGGGTGAATATTGTCATAAATTATTTTTTCTCTTAAATATAAATTCTTATATACCATATCTCCTATAAAAATTTGCGCACTTTTTTCATATTTATCTGCGATTTTTCGCAGTTCTTCTTCCATTCTATTCAAAATATATGTTAATTCTCTTAAAAATATTTCTCAAATTTTTACCAAATATATACATAAATTGTAAAATTTGAATTACATATTATTTAATAATTCAAAATAATTGTATATTTATTAGTATTACTTTAATTTTTCATAAGACTGGGGATGCAGTAAAAAAATGCTCCCTGGTGGGAGAGCAGAATCAGTCTTAAATTAAGTTAAACTTTAACCATCCAAAAATTTTTGTATTTTTTTATGAAGTTTAAGAAACTGAAAGGCATATAAGGAAATGTCGAGTTATAATATAAAATGGCGGCAGATATTAACGATGAGCTCTTGAATAAGTTAATTCAAGAATTTAATACTGAGGAAGAAAAAATATTTATTAAACATTTTCAAATTTATTTTAAATATGGTTATAATTCTGAGGAATTTATTATGAATTTTGATGATATATGGGAATTTTTAGAATTTAAACAAAAAACACATGCAAAACGTTTGTTAATAAATAAATTTAAATTAAATCATGACTATATTTCTTTATTTAATAATTTAAATAATTCAGAATCAGGCGGGCATAATAAGGAAACTATTATGTTGAAGATATCTACATTTAAATCTCTTTGTATGTTAGCAAATACAGAAAAAGCAGAAAGACTTCGAGGATATTATGTTAAATTTGAAAAAATATCTCTTCAATATATAGAATTGAAATCTAAAGAGGCTATCGAAAAACTACAAAATGATCTTAAAAAGAAAGAAGAACAATTAAGAGAAAAAGAGGTAGAAATACTTAATAATAAAATATTAGATCATCATAAAGAATTGCTTGAATTATATAATAATAAACGAGTTATTTATACCTTAAAAGTTCAAAGTTTTGATGATGGAAGTTATGTTATTAAAATCGGTTCAACTGAGCATTTGCGAGATCGTGTTTCTAAAATTAAATCTGTTATTAAAAACAATATAATTCTATTAGATGTTTTTCCATGTGAAAATCATATTAAATTTGAATCTCATATACATCAAAGTTTACAATTATTGCAAAAATTAAAATATCGTGAACCAATTAATGATTATAAATCTGTTGAAACATATATGATGCGAGATGATAATACATATACGCGAGTTAAAAATGCTATCTTAAAATCAATTACACCATTTAAGACTAAAACTGAAGATGAAAAAAAGTTAGAGTTAAAAATTATAAATGCTACAAATAAGCAAAAGTTAATTGAATTATATAAAGATGATGTTGAAAAGTTAAGTGAAGCATTAAAATTGTTAAATTACACTGATGAAACTTGCGAAAACATTGAAACTCAAGATTCATCAGATGAAGAAATTATTATTAATAAGTCATCAGATGGAGCATCTACGTCTGCTTCAGCAATTTCGAATAATAACGAAAATACTCCTAAATTTTATTCAAAAGTTAATGTAAACAGTCCAGTCGTTCAATTATACGATGGAAACGATATTAAGAAATTAATTAAAGTATTTCCTAGTCTTACAGAAGCTACTCGTGAATTTCCAGAAGCAAATTATACTCCAATTAAAATAGCAGCTAAAAATCGTCTTTTATATTTAGGATATCGTTGGCATCTTATGGATCGAAATCATCCTGATTCAAATAATGCAGTCGAAATTGGAGTAACGATGGATTCTCATACAAGAAATATTGGACAAGTTGCCATGTTAAATATTGAAAATACAAAAGTTTTAAAAGTTTTTGCAAATCAAAAATCAGCATCTGAATATATTCAACAATGTGCATCTGTAATTTCACAAGTTATAAAATATAAAAAACCATTTAATGGACACAATTGGAGAAATTGGCGAGATTTAGATATTGAATTACAAAATGAATATTTAGCTGAGAATGAATTACCAAAAGTTGAACATAAAGCAAGTGGTGTAAGAGTACAAAAAATATGTCAAACATCTGGTGAAATTACGAATTATGCATCCATGGCTGATGCAGTAAAAGAAAATAGAATTTCAGTAAATACAATTAAAGTATCTGCTGCTAACAACAAAGTTTATCAAAATAATATATGGAAGCTAATTTAATCATACATAAATCGTAAAATTAAGAAAAATTTGAAATTAAAATTTGAATTCTATAAACTCAAATAAATTATATAATGCTCCATATTTACTGTCTTCTCCTTGAAAATAACAAATATTATGTCGGGAAAACCAAACATATAAAATTCAGATTACAAGATCATTTTACCAATAACGGTTCTGAATGGACACAATTACATAAACCAATCTCAATACATAAAATATGGTATGATTGTGATGACTTTGATGAAGATAAATATACTAAAATAATGATGTCAAATTTCGGTATTGAAAATGTTCGTGGTGGTAGTTATACTCAAATTGAACTTCCAAATCATATTATCAATCTACTTAAAACTGAATTACGAAGTGCAGAAAATAAATGTTATAAATGTGGCGATCCAGATCATTTTGTCAAAGATTGTCCACATAATCCTCATAAAAAAATAATAATCTGTTATAAATGTGGTCAGATTGGTCATTATGCAAATCGTTGTTATTCTAGAGCTTTATTACATGAAGATACAGATGATTACGAAGAATCATGTTGCTCTATTTCATGACTCCAAAAATCTCATATTACTATATTCAAATATATCCGAAATTGATGGCGGAAAATCTTGATGTCCATATCCTAAATAACTGAACTTTGCTCCCAATAACAAATGAAGCGCTTGACTAGCTTCCATTGATTCTTGTGTCATAACATCCATATCTTTATATTTTTCATATATTTTATACCAATAAATATATTGTCTTATCGGATTCGACATCGGCAACAACTGACATTTTAATTCCCCAAATTCCTCCAACTTTTTATATATATTCGGACATATCTGTTCTATAAGCTGTAATGTTTCATAAGAAAACGGCATATACTCATCTTTCGTATCAATATCACGAATACCATCTTGAATATAAAATTGTGATATCGGTAAATGCGGCTTTGCCATGAAAAATACCTGTTCACCTGCATTCGAAAACCATTCACATCGAATACATCGCTCAATATCTTTCGTCCTTAGTCTATAACACTTATCCATAATTATATCATTATCTTGATTATCTTGATTATCTTCTTCAATATAACCATCATCTATATATTCAAAATCCGTGGTAATCATTTCAAAATGAGAATGAATACGATTCGCAAAATTATATTTACCATTATAATATACATAATTCACATACTCAAAAAATACACGCTTTAAGATTCTAGCAATTTGCTTAGGTGAATGCGTTAATGCACTACATAAAGGCACATTCTTAAAATTATATTGCGAATTTATCCAAAACGTTCTACCTACACATGTATTCATCCATACAAATCCATTTTTATCACACCATATAGTTGATCTTACTGAAAAAATCTGTGGCTTCTTACTCGTAGTATAATATTTATTTATACATGTAAATTTCTGCAATAATGTTATCGGAATATTCCATGATAGTCTTTTACGCTCAATTTCATCTAATTTTTTAACAATTACACATTGCATATCATATGGTAAGTCTCTAAACAGGTTCATCTTCTTAACCGTCTTAACCTTTCGAATATATATCTATATGCAAATAGCACTTATATAATTTAACTATCAATTTGCATATGATCGATTGGCTCACAATATATTATAATCTCATCACGATCATTTATTTCATAAACACCTACGCCTTTCGACTTAAATATCTGTATAGCTAGATCTTTATTTTTCTGCGACGTTGTCCCAAAAAATACTGCATATAATTTCGGTCTCCAACACTGTGCTTGATATACTTCTAATTGCCCATATACTTGTTTATATCCTGACCATTTTTTAATTTCGACATGAAATTCAGAGGTAGTAATATCAGTAATACCACAATCTAAGCGCATATGTTTTGCGTTTAAATATCGTTCCAATAATCGTTGGTAATAAAACTCTAATTTCTCACCTTTATCATTATGTGTTCGTGACATTTACATATATCCAAAACTTGTCTATTTAATTTCAAATTTTAAATTTCAAATTTCAAATTTCAAATTTTTATCTTTTTATAGATTAAATAAATGAATAAACCTACACCGTCTGGTAAAATTTTTAATCCTGCATCAAAGAAATTTGTTAATATAAATGGACCGACTGGAAAAAAAATAGTTGAAACACTTCGAGCTAGCGCCGTTAAAACACCATCGCCTCCTAAATCAAAACCAACTTCTAAATAAAAAATACTTATATTAATTCCATATATAACTCGATGATTCTTTTTTGTATACTTGGCCAACGTAGCCTACCAATATTAAAACGTAAACTTTCAGCATTACCATCATTCATTACTAATATATCCCAAGAATTATCTTTACGAACACAAAATATTTTCACAGTGTTAATATTGTATTTAATCAACAACACTTCTAAAGTTCCAGATATATCAGAGAGCGTAACGCGTTGAGTAGATCTTTTAGCAGGTTTTGATACGCCAAGAGATTTTGTACCACCAGAATACGTCTTATAAGTTCTTGCTATATCTATAATCATATTTTTAAAATGTCCCATTGGATTTAATAGGGCACATTCATATCCGGTCAATGGAAGTTGTGTTCCTTTTATTAGTTTACACTTTGGCACATGCCAAAAAAAACCTCTATTTGGATCTAGTGGTTCAGGTTGATATGTAGTTAGATGAACATTATCACTCATAAACGTTAAATGGTCTGCTAACATATGACCATTTTTAAGTTCAGGAAATACAGCATAAATATTGGAATCATCGATTACACAATATAAACCATTAGGCATATCAGTGCCTATAGATTTAAACTTTATAATATCAGTTATATTTTGTTTGATAAAATACTCAAGATACCCTTGATTTTTTTTAAGTGGCTGTATTTTAAGAGCTCTTTGTCTTTTTTTAGATAAAGCTTCATATTTTTTAGTAGCTGTAATTTCATAAATAGCCAAGTCTTTATTTTCTTCAAATAGATCTTTATTATCCATGTTATCTACATACCAGTCGTACATATCTTTAAATGAATAAGCAAACATTTTATAATTTAGTTATATATTTTTATATGACTAGGAATAAGGTAAAATTTTAATTCTTTAAGTTTATATAACTAATTATATTAATTCCCTATATAACTCTATGATTCTTTTTTGTATACTTGGCCATCTTAAACCAGTTATATTAAAACGTAAACTTTCAGCATTACCATCATTCATTACTAAAACATCCCAAGAATTCTCTTTACGTACACAAAATATTTTCACAGTCTTAATATTGTATTTAATCAATAACACTTCTAATGTTCCAGATATATTAGAATGTGTAACGCGTTGAGTAGATCTTTTAGCAGGTTTTGATACGCCAAGAGATTTTGTACCACCAGAATACGTCTTATAATTTCTTGCTATGTCTAAAATCATATTTTTAAAACGCCCCATTGAATTTAATAGAGAGCATTCATATCCAGTTAAAGGCAATTGGGTTCCTTCTATTAATTTACATTTTGGTATATGTAATACAATACCTCTATTTGGATCTAATATTTGCGGTTGATATGTAGTTAGATGAACATTATCACTCATAAACGTTAAATGGTCTGCTAACATATGACCATTTTTAAGTTCAGGAAATACAGCATAAATATTGGAATCATCGATTACACAATATAAA
>Ga0214921_10002493_pt1 | contig 29806 bp, 27 predicted proteins | sample LL1505_MetaG_FD_177992 | JGI IMG/M metagenome (GOLD analysis project Ga0214921, IMG submission 177992) | Freshwater microbial communities from Lake Lanier, Atlanta, Georgia, United States - LL-1505 | ecosystem: Environmental > Aquatic > Freshwater > Lake | place: USA: Georgia | collected...
AGGGACTCGAACCCCCACGAAGTTACTCGCTAGTACCTGAAACTAGTGCGTCTACCAATTCCGCCACCTGGGCTCTCAGGACAAGAACAAAGGATTGTATATCAAAAAAATTAGCCAACCCTCTGGACTCCTCGATGAAATCGAGGGCAGTGTGCAAGGACATCGCGATGGTCACGGCTTCTTAATCCGTGATGATGGTGACGGTGATATTTTTCTGCCACCCAACGAAATGCGTGCAGTGTTGCACAAAGATCGTGTGAAGGTTCGCATCGTTCGACAAGACCGAAAAGGCAGACCGGAAGGTCGTGTGGTTGAAATCATTGAACGACCTGCGCATCCCATCATTGGCCGCTTGCTCAACGAAGGCGGCATTTGGATTGTGGCGCCTGAAGACAAGCGTTATGGCCAAGATATTCTCATTCCCAAAGTTGGCATTGGCACTGGCAAGCCGGGTCAAGTGGTGGTGGTGGAACTGACCGAGCCGCCTGCATTGTTTGGCCAACCTGTAGGCCGTGTGAAAGAAGTATTGGGCGAAATTGACGACCCCGGTATGGAGATTGACATTGCCGTTCGCAAATACAGTGTGCCGCACGAATTTTCGGCGGCGTGTTTGGAATTGGCGCGCGAGTTGCCCGACAAAGTTCGGCCGCAAGATTCCAAAGATCGCATTGACCTCACCGATGTTCCCTTGGTCACCATTGACGGTGAAGATGCTCGCGACTTTGACGATGCGGTGTATTGCGAGCCCGCCAAAATTGGCAAGACCAAAGGCTGGCGTTTGCTGGTGGCCATTGCCGATGTGAGCAACTATGTGGCCACAGGCAGTGCCATTGACATTGACGCCTACGACCGCGCTACCAGCGTCTATTTTCCGCGCCGTGTCATTCCCATGCTGCCGGAAAAACTCTCCAATGGCTTGTGTTCACTCAATCCTGAAGTAGAACGTTTGTGCATGGTTTGCGACATGCTCGTGACGGCCAAAGGCGATGTTCACGCCTATCAGTTTTACCCCGCAGTGATGTACAGCCACGCGCGATTCACCTACACCGAAGTCGCTGCTATCCTAGCGAACACAAGAGGCCCTGAGGCCATCAAGCGCAAAGCTCGGGTCAACGATTTGCTCAATTTGCACGATGTCTACCGGGCTTTGTTGGCCTCGCGTGCGGTCCGTGGCGCTGTCGATTTTGAGACCACTGAAACACAAATCATTTGCGATGACAACGGCCGCATTGACAAAATTGTGCCGCGTGTTCGCACTGAAGCGCACCGTCTCATTGAAGAAGCCATGTTGGCAGCCAATGTGTGCAGTGCCGACTTTATTCAGAACAGCAAGCATCCTGGTTTGTTCCGAGTCCACGAAGGCCCCACGCCCGAGAAGAAAGATTTGCTGCGCAATTACTTGAAGGCCTTGGGCTTGCCCTACACGGTCAGTGATTCGCCTAAGCCGAGTGAGTTTCAACACATTGCACAGGCCACCAAGGAAAGACCTGACGCTCAGCAAATTCACACCATGCTGTTGCGCTCTATGCAGCAAGCCATTTACACGCCCATCAACAGTGGTCACTTTGGCTTGGCCTACGAAGCCTACACGCACTTCACCAGCCCCATTCGACGCTATCCCGACTTGCTGGTGCATCGCGTGATCAAGGCCATTTTGGCGAACAAGAAATACCAGTTACCTGCCTTGCCGTTGCCAGGTGAAGCGCAGGCCAAGTTGGCCAAGCGTTTGCAGAAAAACAAAGCAGGCGCTCAAATGGACGATGCACCGCGCATCAAAATTTCGCCCGCCGAGCAGCAAGCTTGGGAAGCAGCAGGTCTGCATTGCAGTGCCAACGAGCGCCGTGCCGATGAAGCCAGCCGCGATGTTGAGGCTTGGCTCAAGTGCAAATACATGCGCGAGCATTTGGGCGAGGAATATTCTGGCCTGGTCACATCGGCCACCAGCTTCGGAATTTTCGTGACCTTGGACGCTTTGTATGTGGAGGGCTTGGTGCACATCACTGAACTTGGCGGAGAGTACTTTCGATTTGATGAAGCACGCCAAGAATTGCGAGGTGAGCGAACAGGCATTCGTTATGCCATCGGAACGCGTGTTCAAATTCAAGTCAGCCGGGTTGATTTGGACGGTAGGAAAATTGATTTCCGCTTGGTCAATCCAGCTGAAGAGTTCAGCCCTCGACAATTGCGTGACAAAGGCAACCACAAATCTGGTGCTCGCGGCGCCTCAAGGGGGTCTGAATTGAGTGCCGATGGCGTCAAAGCTAAGCCCAATCAGTCGCGGCCTTTCAAGGGTCGAAAGGCGGAGGGCTTGAGCTCACCCAATCGTCAAGCCAAAGCATCTGCAAAAGGCGCAGCTTCAAAGTCAGTAGGTCAAAAAAAATCCAGTCAAGCGCGTAAGAATCGCCGGTGAAAATTTTTTAAGATAAGCAAATTTCAGTTCAGTTAATTCATTTCAATATCAGCAGGAGACAAAAGCCATGACACAAAATTCAAAAATAGCCATTGTGACCGGCGCAGGTTCTGGCATTGGCAAAGCCACCGCCATGGCTTTGTTGCAAGATGGCTGGAGCGTTGTGTTGGCGGGCCGCAGACAGGCTAATTTGGAAGAGGTGGTTGAAGAAGCTAAAGCCATGAACGCCGGTTCGCGTGTGTTGGCAGTCCCAACAGACGTCACGCAAGAAGACTCAGTCGCCAACTTGTTTGCGCAATGTGTCAAAACATTTGGCCGTGTCGATTTGTTGTTCAATAATGCGGGTGTGAGTACGCCCGCTATTCCCTTGCCCGAACTGAGTTTGGACATGTGGAAGGGCGTGGTCGATACCAATTTGACCGGCATGTTCTTGTGCATCCGCGAAGCCTTTCGCGTCATGAAAGATCAGAAGCCCATGGGTGGCCGCATCATTAACAACGGCTCTATTTCAGCCACCACGCCAAGGCCCTTTTCTATTGCCTACACGTCCACCAAACATGCGGTGTCTGGCCTGACCAAAACAGCTTCATTGGATGGCCGTCAGTACGACATTGCGGTAGGTCAAATTGATGTGGGCAATGCCGCCACACCCATGGCCATGAGAATGGCAAAGGGTGTGCCCCAAGCCAATCTTGAAATCAAAGCTGAGCCTTTGATGGATGTGGCCTTTGTCGGCAAGTCGGTGGTGTACATGGCCAGCTTGCCCCTTGAAGCCAACGTGATGTTCCACACGGTGATGGCTACAAAGATGCCATTTGCGGGCCGCGGATAAGTTGTACCAAGCCGCTTAAGTGTTGAAAGCACTTTCGATGGCCAGCGAAACATTCAAGATGGCATCGTCCTTCATGGGGCCTTGCCAAATCATCATGCTGCTAGGTAATTCGCCTGCCTCATGAATGGGCAATGACAAAGCACAGCCGTCGAGCATGTTGATCACGCTGGTGTTGCGCAGCAACAAAGCATTGGCCGCAAAAAATGCATCGTCTCTTTCTAGACCGGGTGCCACGCTTTCCAAAGTAGGACCATAAATGGGCACAGTGGGGGAGAGGGCGGCATCGCAATCATTCAATGCCGACTGCATGCGTGCAATCCAGGCTGCGCGGCCAGCTTGTAAATCCAAATATTCAAAAGCCTTCATGTTGGCGCCCCGCAAAATGCGCGCCGAAACGCGAGGGTCGTAGCCAGCTGCATCCTTTTCCAGAAGATGGCGATGCCAGGTGTAACTTTCAGCAGCGCTAAAACCACCTGTGGCCAGCAGTCCCGCAAGCTCTTTGATTTCAGAAAGAGGCACTTCCACGATGCGAGCACCCGCTTGCGACAAGCGCGATAGGCTTCGTTCCCAAGCCTTTTGCACGCCAGCCTCCATGCCATCGAGCATCAGGTGTGTAGGTACGGCCAGTCTATAACTGGACAGAGTTCTGCTTGAGCGGGCTACCGTTCGAGCGGCCAAAATTTCGTGTGCCAAAACGGCATCCCGCACACTGCGCGTCATGGCGCAGATGGTGTCCATGGTGGTCGACAAGGGCACTGCGCCCAAGGTGGGGACATGGCGCGCCGTGTTTTTAAATCCAACCAAACCATTGAGGGCAGCCGGAATGCGAATAGAGCCCCCGGTGTCGGAGCCCATGCCAATGAAAGCTGCACCTGTGGCCACGGAAACTGCCGCGCCAGAAGACGAGCCACCGGGTACATGGCCTTTGCCTTGGCTCATCACCGCTTGGTCTGTTTTGGCATCCCAAGCCCCTGGTGTGCCGTAATGTGGGTTGTTGCCAATGCCAGAAAACGCAAACTCCACCATGTTGGTTCGGCCCAAATTGCTACCGCCAGCTGCCTTGAGCCTGGCCACGGCAGGGCAGTCTGCATGGGCTGCAGGAATACCTTTAAGCACTTTGGAGCCTGCCAAAGTAGCTTGCCCAGCCACGTCAAACAAGTCTTTGACAGAGAAGGCCAAGCCCTTAAGGGCTGAGTTCACCAAGCTTTTTTCCTGCAAGACAGACGGGCCAGCCGCTGGGGCCAAGTCCACAAAGACCTTGTCGCAGGCTGCACTGCGGGCAATTTCATGGCTCTTTTCCCATTCAGCTTGCGGGCTGGTTTGTTGTTGGGCAATGGCTTGCAGGGTGGCAATCAGGTCAGGGCGCATGGCGATGGATTCCTAGAGGTAGGGAGGCTTGAAAAGGGCTGGAAATTGGACTTTTGAATGCTATACTCGGCTGGCTTAGCAGGAATTTCCCTGCAAGTTAATCACAAACCGGCTCCTTCAAGGTGTTGGCTGCACAGATTAAACCCGAAAGGGCTTATTCAAACAGCCGATGTGTGAGCCGGATTTTAGACCCAACCTTCGGAGAAAATCTATGTCAGTTACCATGCGCGAAATGCTAGAAGCCGGTGTCCACTTTGGTCACCAAACACGCTTCTGGAACCCCAAGATGTCCCCCTTCATCTTTGGTCACCGCAACAAAATCCACATCATCAACTTGGAAAAATCTTTACCGATGTTCCAGGACGCATTGAAGTTCGTCAAACAACTCTCTGCTAACCGCGGCAACATCCTGATGGTGGGCACCAAGCGTCAAGCCCGTGACACCGTGGCTGCTGAAGCTCAGCGCGCAGGCGTGCCTTATGTTGACCAACGCTGGTTGGGCGGCATGCTCACCAACTTCAAAACCGTCAAGACTTCCATCAAGCGTTTGAAGGACATGAAAGCTCAACAAGAAGTCGGCCTCGACACCCTGAGCAAAAAAGAACAACTCATGTTCAAGCGCGAAATCGACAAGCTTGAAAAAGACATCGGTGGCATTCAAGACATGGCCACTTTGCCAGATGCCATTTTCGTAATCGATGTGGGCTACCACAAGATTGCCATTTTGGAAGCCAAAAAATTGGGCATCCCACTCATCGGCGTTGTGGACTCCAACCACTCACCCGAGGGCATCGACTACATCATTCCTGGTAACGACGACTCATCCAAAGCCGTTACTTTGTACGCTCGCGGCATTGCCGACGCCATCATTGAAGGCCGGGCCAACGCCGTTCAAGACGTGGTCAATGCAGTGGCCGCCGAAGGCGCTGACGAATTCGTTGAAGTGCAAGAAGCTGCCGCTTAATGCCCTCGCAACCAGAGAAAAGGGGCTTCTTGCCCCTTTTTTTTAACCTGAGTCTCACTGACTTTTTATCAATTTTTATTTAGCTCGAACTTAATTCGAAGACGAAACGGAGAAATCAAATGGCTATTACCGCAAGCATGGTCGCAGAACTGCGCGCCAAAACAGATGCCCCCATGATGGAATGCAAAAAAGCTTTGACTGAAGCCGATGGCGACATGGCCAAAGCAGAAGAGTTGTTGCGCGTTAAATTGGGCACGAAAGCGGGCAAAGCCGCTTCCCGCGTCACCGCCGAAGGCGTCATCGTGGCCTTCACAGAAGGCAACACAGCCGCCATGTTAGAAGTCAACTGTGAAACAGACTTTGTGACCAAAAACGACAGCTTCTTGGCCTTGGCCAATGCGGCCGCCAAATTGGCTGCTTTGCACAACCCAGCCGACGTGGCTGCATTGGGCGAATTGTCTTACACCCAAGACGGCTTCGGCCCCACATTGGAAGAAGTTCGCAAAGGCCTGATTGGCAAGATCGGTGAAAACATGAGCTTTCGCCGCTTCAAGCGCGTGGCCGGTGGCGCCCAAATCGCTACTTACTTGCACGGCACACGCATTGGCGTGTTGGTCGAGTACGAAGGCAAAGACACAGCGGCCAAAGACGTTGCCATGCACGTGGCTGCTATGAAACCTGTGGCTTTGACCAGCAACGATGTGCCCGCCGACCTGATTGAAAAAGAGCGTTCAGTGGCCACAGCCAAAGCGGCCGAGTCTGGCAAGCCCGCCGATATCGCGGCCAAGATGATCGAAGGCTCCGTTCAAAAGTACCTCAAAGAAGTGTCCTTGAACAACCAAGCTTTCGTGAAAAACGACAAACAAACGGTTGAGCAAATGCTCAAAGCCGAGGCCACCCAAGTCAAAGCCTTCACGATGTTCGTCGTTGGCGAGGGCATTGAAAAGAAAGTTGACGACTTTGCTGCCGAAGTGGCCGCTCAGGTGGCTGCCGCTCAAAACGCAGCTTAAAGCTGCCGCTATCAGGGTTAAAACCCGGGTAAACAGGGTCGTCCAACAGGGCGATTCAACGCTAAACTTAAATCTGTCTTTATGAGGAGCCCGTTATGACCATCGCCAAACCAGCCCACAAGCGTATTTTGCTCAAGCTGTCAGGTGAGGCGTTGATGGGTGACGATCAGTTCGGTATCAACCGAGCCACCATTGTACGAATGGTGAACGAGATTGCCGAAGTCACGCGTTTGGGTGTTCAAGTGGCTGTGGTCATTGGTGGCGGCAACATCTTCAGGGGTGTTGCTGGCGGTGCTGTGGGCATGGACCGTGCCACAGCCGACTACATGGGCATGTTGGCCACCGTCATGAACTCTTTGGCCCTGGCAGACACCATGGAAAAAGCGGGGCTCACAGCCCGCGTCATGTCGGCCATTGCCATTGAGCAGGTGGTCGAGCCTTATGTTCGTCCCAAGGCACTTCAGTACCTTGAAGAGGGCAAAGTGGTCATCTTCGCAGCCGGCACGGGCAACCCCTTCTTCACAACCGACACCGCTGCCGCTTTGCGCGGCGCCGAAATTGGGGCTGAGTTGGTTCTCAAAGCCACCAAGGTCGATGGCGTTTACTCTGCCGATCCCAAATTAGATCCAGCCGCAACCCGCTACAGCAAACTTTCGTTTGATGAGGCCATTTCTAAAAATTTGGGCATCATGGACGCTACAGCGTTTGCGCTGTGCCGCGACCAAAAGTTGCCTGTTAAAGTGTTCTCAATTTTCAAGCATGGTGCCTTCAAGCGAGTTGTCATGGGCGAAGACGAGGGTACTTTGGTTTACGCTTAATTCCAGACTTGCTTGAACTGGCCAAATCTGGCCTCGGAGTATTTCATGAGCTTAGAAGACATCAAGAAAACATCGCAAACCAAAATGGATCAATCCATTGCGGCTTTCAAAAACAACCTGACCAAGATTCGCACAGGCCGTGCCAATCCAGCCATCCTAGATACCATTCAGGTAGATTATTACGGCTCTTTTGTGCCCTTGTCTCAGGTGGCCAACGTGTCTCTCATCGACTCACGCACCATCAGCGTTCAGCCTTGGGAAAAAGGCATGGGCGCCAAAATTGAAAAAGCCATTCGCGAAAGCGATTTAGGTTTGAATCCCGCTTCAATGGGCGACATCATTCGTGTGCCCATGCCGCCCATGAGCGAAGAGCGCCGCAAAGAAATGACCAAGCTGGTACGCACCGAAGGCGAGAATGCCAAAATTGCAGTGCGCAACCTGCGCCGCGATGCCAATGAGGCGGTGAAAAAACTGGTCAAAGACAAACTGGCTTCCGAAGATGAGCAAAAACGCTCAGAGGCAGAAGTTCAAAAAGTCACAGACAAACACATTGCAGAAATTGACCAGTTGGTGGCTGGCAAAGAACAAGAGATCATGGCCGTTTAACGGTCATTGATTTGATGCTCAAGCAACGCATCATCACTGCATTGGCGTTGTTGGCCGTTTTATTGCCAGCTCTTTTTGCAGAAACACCTCAAGCCTTTCTTATTTTGTCTGCGCTTCTCATTGCTGCTGGCGCTTGGGAGTGGGCCCGCATGAATGGCATGGCCAGCGTGCAGTGTTTTTTATCGGGTGTTTTGTGTGCCGTCATGTGTGCCCTGGCATGGTGGGCGGGTTGGACCTCTCAAACCGAAGCATGGCTTTGGTGGTTGGCAGGTGCAACTTGGGTGGGCTTGACGGCGTGGATGCTGTTGCGTGGCGTTCAGGGCTGGGCCTTATGGCGCCAAAATGTTCGCTGGGCTTTGGGCTTGCTTCTGTTGTGGTTGGCATGGTTGGCCATGGCGCAAGCGCGAACTTCTAGCGTTCAATTGTTACTCTCCATATTTTGTGTGGTGTGGGCGGCCGATGTGTTTGCCTATTTCTTTGGCAGGGCGTTGGGTGGCAAAATCATTCATCAAAAATTGGCCCCTAGCGTCAGCCCTGGCAAAAGTTGGGAAGGTGCCATTGGCGGTTTGTTCGGTGTGTTTCTGATAGCCTTCGGCTGGATGCACCTTGAGCAAATTTACCAATGGCCTGGCGCCAGTTTTTTCTTGGAAATGACGCAACATGGTTTTTTTCTATGGGCCTTGAGTTTGATTTTTTTAACCACCATGAGCGTGGTGGGTGACTTGGTTGAATCCTTGGTCAAACGAAGTGCGGGTGTCAAAGACAGTTCCAACCTATTGCCCGGCCATGGTGGCGTGCTTGACCGTTTGGATGCCTTGCTGCCAGCTTTGCCCATCGCCATGATGTTGTTGCATTGGCCCAAAGTTTAAACAGCTTGCTCTCCTTATGAAACAAAACATTACCATTCTGGGTTCTACCGGTTCCATTGGCACCAACACTTTGGACGTGCTGTCAAAACACCTAGACCGGTTTCAGGTGTTTGCTTTAACGGCGTCCAAGCAAGTCGATGTGATCTTGGCGCAATGCGCACAGTTCAAACCTAAATTTGCAGTGATGGCCCAAGAAGATGCAGGCCGTTTGCTGGCGCAACGCGTCAAAGCCGAAGGCTTGCCCGTCGAGGTGCGATGGGGACCAGAAGCCTTGGATTGGGTGTCTGCCCACGAAGAAGTTCATGCCGTGATGGCCGCCATTGTGGGCGCCGCGGGCTTGTCGCCCTGCTTGGCTGCGGCCCATGCTGGCAAGCGTTTGTTGTTGGCCAACAAAGAAGCTTTGGTGGTGGGCGGTGAAGTCTTTTTAAGTGCAGTCAAAAAGGGTGGCGCTGTGCTCTTGCCCATCGACAGTGAACACTCTGCTGTGTTTCAGTCTTTGCCTGAAAATCCAGCCACTTGGGCCGATCGCATTGATCAAATTATCTTGACTGCATCGGGTGGTCCTTTCCGCGAGCGCCTTGTGGCCAGCTTGAAAAACGTCACGCCAGATGAAGCCTGTGCACACCCCAATTGGGTCATGGGCCGAAAAATTTCAGTCGACTCCGCCACCATGATGAACAAAGCCCTGGAAGTCATTGAGGCGCGCTATTTATTTGGCGTATCGCCCAATCAGCTCTCCGTGGTCATTCATCCGCAAAGCATCATTCACTCCATGGTGAAGTACAAAGACACCTCCATCGTGGCGCAGTTGGGCACGCCCGACATGCGTGTGCCTATTGCTTATGGCCTAAGTTGGCCTGAGCGAATCACCTCGGGCGCTCAAACGCTTGATTTTCACAATCTCAAGCCCATGACTTTTGAAGCCATTGACGACCATGGCCACCCCGATAGATTTCCTGGTTTGAAATTGGCTTGGCAATCTTTGAGTGCTGCTTCAGGGACGTGCGCAGTGCTCAATGCCGCCAATGAAATTGCGGTTGAAGCCTTTTTGAACAAGCAAATTAGATTTGATCAAATTCACCAAGTGAACACCGAAACTTTGGCCAAGGTTCAGCCGCAATCGCCTCAAAGTTTGCCTGACTTGCTGGCACTAGATGCACAAAGCCGCGCTACAGCATCCGAAGTGGCTCGTGCTTGCCGTGCTTGACGCTTTAACGTGCTAACGCTGCTCGCTTTCCTCTTTGCACTCACCCTCTTAATTGCGGTGCATGAGTATGGTCACTACCGAATGGCGGTGGCCTGTAAGGTGCCTGTTTTGGTTTTTTCGATTGGTTTTGGAAAGGCGCTTTACCGTTGGCGTTCTAAGCACCCAAGAGCAGGACAAAACACCGAGTTTGTGGTCAGCGCTTTGCCATTGGGCGGCTATGTTCAGATGCTAGACAGCCGCGAAGCTGCCGTGCCCATCGATCAACTTCCGCTGGCCTTTGACCAACGCAGTTTGAAAGTTCGCGCGGCCATTGTGGCTGCGGGCCCTTTGGCCAACCTGTTGTTGGCCGTGGTCTTGTTCAGCGCAGTGGCTTGGTGGGGTCATCCCAAAATTTTGCCCATCATTGGCCGCGTTGAGGCTGGCGCTGCGGCCGATTTGGCAGGTCTGAAAACAGATGATCGCGTTTTGAAAGTAGGTTCTCAAGAGGTTAGGGACGCTCAGCACTTGAGGGCCTTGATTCGCGGCGAAGCCGACCCTGAGGACAATGCAGAAGAGTCGGACAAAGCGGCAGTTTGGGAAATTGACCGACAAGGCCAGCGTCTTTCTCTGGCCGTCAAACCCTTGCTCACTTCTTTGCCGGGTCAACCTGAATCAAGTGCCGTTAGGCGAATTGGAGCGGTGGTGGGGCAGCCCTCCGACTCAGAGTGGGTGAGTGCTGGTTTTTGGGAAGGCCTGGCCCGAGGCTACGGTCAAGTCGAGCAAATGACGCTGCTGACGGGTCAACTCATTGGCCAAATGCTCACAGGCGAGGCCTCCTCTAAGCACCTGAGCGGCCCCTTGACCATTGCGGAGCAGGCTGGGCAGTCTGCCCAACGAGGCTTGCCGTCTTATTTGACTTTTCTGGGCCTGATCAGCGTCAGTTTGGGACTTCTCAATCTCCTGCCATTGCCCATGTTGGATGGTGGGCACCTGATGTATTATCTTTGGGAGTCTCTGACCGGCAAACCGGTTTCCGTTGCTTGGCAGCGGGGTTTGCAAAAAGTCGGTTTGGCTTTGTTGATTTTCATCATGGCCTTGGCTTTTTTCAATGATCTGACGCGACTCTTTACTTAATTCAAACGCATGAACTTTCTCCCCAATCGATTTCGCTTGCATCACTTGTGCGTGCTGCTTGCAGCGGCCATCAGCAGCATGTCTGCCTGGGCTGTTGAGCCTTTCAAATTGAAGGACATTCGCGTTGAGGGTCTTCAGCGCATTGAGTCCGGTACGGTGTTTGCTTCTTTGCCTTTCCGCGTTGGCGACATGTACAACGATGAATCGGGTGCAGCCGCCATTCGCGCTTTGTTTGCGTTGGGCTTGTTCAAAGATGTCAGGCTGGATGCCCAAGGCGATGTGCTGGTGGTCATTGTGGAAGAGCGTCCCTCCATTGCAGAAGTTGAATGGGTGGGTCTGAAAGAGTTTGACAAAGATGTCTTGGTGAAGGCCTTGAAAGAGGTCGGTATTTCTGAAGGACGCCCCTTTGACAGAGCCTTGGCAGACAAAGCCGAGCAAGAACTGAAGCGCCAATACATTACGCGCAGCTTGTATGGAGCCGAGGTGGTCACAACAGTCACCCCAGTAGACCGCAACCGTGTGAAACTCACCTTCACAGTATCTGAAGGTGGCCCTTCCAAAATCAAAGAAATTCGAATCACTGGCAATCAAAACTTTTCTGAAGGCACGCTCAAGGATCAATTCAATTTGGATGTGGGCGGCTGGCTAAGTTGGTACACCAAATCAGACCGTTATTCCCGTACCAAGCTCAATGCTGATCTGGAAGCGCTTCGCTCTTACTATTTAAGCCGTGGTTTCCTAGAGTTTCGAATTGACTCTACCCAAGTGGCTATCTCACCTGACAAGCAAGACATCTCGATTGCCATCAATGTCACGGAAGGTGAGCGGTTTGTTGTCTCTGGTGTCAAACTGGAAGGCAACTATTTGGGCAAAGAAGACGAGTTCAAAGCGCTTGTCAAAATTGGCCTGGGCCAGCCTTACAACGCTGAAACCGTGGCTGAAACCAGCAAAGCCTTCACCGATTATTTTGGCAAGTTTGGTTTTGCCTTCGCGCGTGTCGATGCCCGTCCCGAAATTGATCGGCTGACCAACCGTGTGAACTTCGTGCTGATTGCCGAGCCTTCACGCCGTGCCTACGTTCGCCGCATCAATGTGGCTGGCAACAATCGAACACGCGACGAGGTGGTCAGGCGCGAATTTCGGCAGCTCGAGTCAGCCTGGTACGACGGCGACAAAATCAAGTTATCGCGCGACCGTGTCGACCGCTTGGGATTCTTTACAGAAGTCAACATTGATACCCAAGAAGTACCTGCCACCACCGACCAAGTTGACCTCACCGTCAACGTGGTCGAAAAACCAACGGGAAGTATTTCACTGGGTGCTGGATTCTCATCCACTGAAAAAGTGGCCTTGAGCTTCGGTGTTCGCCAGGAAAATGCTTTCGGATCGGGCAACTACTTGGCCACCGAAATCAATACCAGCAAATACAACAGAACCATTGTCATTAGCACGACCGATCCGTACTTCACGCCTGAGGGAATTTCTCGAACCATCGATGTTTTCCATCGCACCACGCGGCCTTATTTGGGCGACTTGAATGCCTACAGCTTGGTCAGCTCGGGGGTTGGCGCGCGTTTTGGCGTGCCATTCAGTGAAATTGACACGGTTTATTTTGGCGTCAATTTAGAGCAGACGTCTATCCGACCCGGCAACAACTTACCCAACGCCTACGTCGAATACATGCAGCAGTTTGGCTATACCAGCACCTCTTTGCCGTTTACCATTGGCTGGGCGAGGGACGGCCGCGACAGCGCTTTGGTGCCAACGCGAGGTATTTTGCAGCGCTTTAACTCCGATTTGAGTGCCAGTGGTGATGCCCGTTACGTCCGTACCAACTACCAAATTCAGCAATACACGCCTTTAACTAAAAAGTACACATTGGCTCTGAATGCTGACTTGGGTTGGGGTCAAGGCTTGTCCAACCGGCCCTATCCGCTGTTTAAAAACTACTTTGTAGGTGGCCTGGGCAGCGTTCGCGGGTTCCAGCAATCGACTTTGGGGCCTTCAGACAGCACCAACAGCCTGTATTTGGGCGGACCTAAGAAAATTGTTTTGAATGCCGAGCTCATGGCGCCATTCCCAGGCGCTGGCAACGATCGCACCTTGCGACTTTTTGCCTTTACCGACGTCGGCCGAGCTTTTGGCGAGAACGAAAAGATCAATCTCAACGAACTTCGCTCCTCTATTGGCGTGGGTTTAAGTTGGATTTCACCCATGGGTCCTTTGCGCTTTTCATACGCATTGCCTATGAAGCGTCAGGTTGCGGATAAAATCCAAAGATTGCAATTCCAAATCGGAACTTCCTTTTAATGAAAACACTTCGTCATTTCTCACAAGTTTGTTTGTTGGCTTTCGGTGCGCTGGGTGCGGCCGCGGTCAGCGCACAGGAATTCAAAATCGGTTTTGTCAACACAGATCGCATCTTTCGCGAGGCCAGCACTGCCAAGTCAGCACAGGCTAAGTTGGAGCAAGAATTTTCAAAGCGTGAAAAAGACTTGGTCGACTTGGGTAACACCATCAAAACTGCATCCGATAAATTTGAACGTGAAGCGCCCACATTGTCTGAAACACAGCGCAACACCCGCCAAAAGCAACTCATGGACCAAGACCGCGAGTTTCAACGCAAGCGCCGTGAATTTCAAGAAGATCTGAACACACGCAAAAATGAAGAACAACAAGTGGTCATTGAGCGTGCAAACCGTGCAGTGAAATTGGTGGCTGAAGCCGAAAAGTACGACGTTATTTTCCAAGAAGCCGTCTACATCAACCCCAAGCACGACATCACTGACAAAGTCATCAAGTCTCTCAACACCACGGCTGGCAAATAAGCGCCCGCACCGAGAGAAATGGACTCGTGCTGTGCTGCTGCTTGGCGACATCGTTAAGGCTCTAGGCGGCAGCCTTCAAGGCAGTCCACAAACCCCTATCCAAAAACTGGCGCCGCTTGAAACTGCGGGCCCGGGTGACTTGAGTTTCCTCAGTCACCCCAAGTACCAAATGCACTTAACGCAATCACAGGCAGCTTGCGTCATTGTCACGCCGCAATTCAAAGAATTGGCAATCACGCGCGGTGCTTGCATCGTGACCGAAGACCCCTATCACTACTTCGCCAAACTCACGCAATTTTGGAAAAAGCAAACCACACCTGTTGAGCGTGCCCGAATTCACCCCAGTGCCGTGGTCGACCCTGAAGCCCACATTGCCGACACAGCCATCATCGGCCCTTTGTGTGTGGTTGAGAGGGGTGCCAAGGTGGGCGCCCATTCTAAACTGAAATCCAGAGTGACGTTGGGTGAGTCTTGTGAAATCGGTGAGCGCTGCATTGTTCACTCTGGGGTCGTGATTGGCGCTGATGGGTTTGGCTTTGCCCCGCACCAAGGTACGTGGGAAAAAATTGAACAACTCGGCGCTGTGAAAATTGGCAACGATGTAGAGATTGGCGCCAACACATGCATTGACCGAGGTGCCTTGCAAGACACCCTCATTGAAGACGGCGTCAAACTAGATAACCTCATTCAAATCGGCCATAACGTGCACATTGGCAAACACACTGCCATGGCGGGTTGTGTGGGTGTGGCGGGCAGTGCGCGCATTGGTGCGCATTGCACGCTCGGTGGCGGAGCCATCGTGTTGGGACACTTAACGTTGGCAGATGGCGTGCATATTTCTGCAGCCTCCGTGGTCACACGTTCCATTTCTCAAGCTGGCAATTACACCGGCCTTTTCCCCATCGATGACAATGCCACATGGGAAAAAAATGCTGCCAGCTTGAAGCAACTGCACAAGTTGCGCGATCGAATTAAATCCTTGGAGGCGCAACGCCTTCAGCCACCTTTTCAGGAAAACAAATCATGATGGACATCTACCAAATTCTCAAACAATTGCCGCATCGTTTTCCAATTTTATTGGTTGACCGCGTGCTTGAAATTGAAAAAGGTGTGCGCATCAAAGCGCTGAAAAATGTCTCCGTCAATGAGCCTTATTTCTCCGGACATTTCCCATCGCGCCCGGTCATGCCCGGCGTGTTGATGCTAGAGGCATTGGCGCAGGCAGCGGCACTGTTGGCTTTCGATACCATGGGCGAGACACCCGACGAAAACACCGTGTACTACTTTGCGGGCATTGACGGTGCCAGGTTCAAGCGCCCAGTAGAGCCAGGGGATCAACTCATTTTAGAAGTTGAACTCGATCGCATGAAAGCCGGCGTTTTCAAGTTCAAGGCGCGCGCCAAAGTCGGCGAAGAAATTGCGGTGGAAGCCGAACTCATGTGCACCATGCGCAAAGTGGCCTAATCGATCAAGCCTATGACGACCCAGTCTCGTATTCACGCCACGGCCCTTGTTGATTCTGCTGCTCAGCTAGACAGCAGTGTCACGGTGGGGCCTTACACGGTCATTGGTCCTCATGTTCGCATTGATGCCGGAACCTCGGTGGGTAGCCACTGTGTCATTGAAGGCCACACCACCATTGGCAAAGACAACAAAATATTTCAGTTCAACTCTTTGGGCGCAGTGCCGCAAGATAAAAAATATGCCGGTGAGCCCTGTGAGTTGGTCATTGGCGAGCGCAACACCATCCGTGAGTTTTGTACCTTCAACATTGGCTCCCCTGGCGACACGGGTGTTACCCAGTTGGGCAACGACAACTGGATCATGGCCTATGTTCATTTGGCGCACGATTGCAAGGTGGGCAACCACACTATTTTTGCCAACAGTTCTCAACTGGCGGGCCATGTGCATGTAGACGACTGGGTTATTTTGGGCGGTTTCACGGTGGTGCACCAGTTTTGCCGCTTGGGTGCGCACAGTTTCACGGCCATGCATTCTTTGTTGTTTGCCGATTTGCCGCCCTTTGTCATGGCACAAGGTCAGCCGGCTCAGGCAAGGTCGATGAACTTTGAAGGCTTGAGAAGACGCGGCTTCACGCCCGAAAGAATTTCAGCAGTCAAGGCCATGTACAAAAGCTTGTACCGTCAGCAACTCACTCTGGCCCAGGCCCAAACTGAAATTGAGTTGCTGACGCAAAAGTACCCAGAAGCCAAGGGCGATGTCGACATGATGGTCGGCTTCTTGCAAGGCACTTCGGCAGACCGCGGCATTGTGAGATAAGTGGTGCAAGCGCCTGGCATGTCTCAGCTTTCTAAAGCCCCTGATGGGGCTTTTTCCATGGCCATGGTGGTCGGTGAAACGTCGGGCGATTTGCTGGCAGGTTTGATGCTGCAGGGTATCCGCGCGCAGTGGCCCAGTGCCAATTTGTATGGCATTGGCGGGCCTCGTATGCAAGCCCAAGGCTTCAACGCGCTATGGCCTTCAGACAAATTGGCCGTGCGTGGCTATGTTGAGGTATTGCGGCACTACCGAGAAATTGTGGGCATTCGCAATCAGCTCAAAGCACAATTGTTGGCTAAACCACCGCAGGTTTTTGTGGGTGTAGACGCACCCGATTTCAACCTCGACTTGGAGCGCGATTTAAAACAGGCTGGCATTCCGACGGTGCATTTTGTGTGTCCTTCCATTTGGGCCTGGCGACCGGAGCGCATTGAGAAAATCAAACAAAGTGTGGACCATGTGTTGTGCATTTTCCCCTTTGAAACTGAATTGCTGCATGCTCACGGCATTCCAGCCACTTATGTAGGACACCCTTTGGCGCAAGCCATTCCCATGCATGTTGATACGCTCAAAGCGCGGCAAGAATTAAAGTTAGAAGCTCACAGGCCCGTTGTGGCATTGCTTCCGGGAAGTCGCGAATCTGAAATCACCTATTTGGCCGAACGGTTTTTGAAAACGGCCATGTTGCTCAATCAGCAACAACCTCAAATGCAATTTGTGTTGCCTGCCATGCCGGCCATGCAATCGCGTATCGAACGCATTCGCGACAGCGTTGGCGCGACACAAGTTCAAATTTTGAAGGGGCAGTCGCATGCGGCCTTGGCGGCTTGCGATGTCACGCTCATTGCCAGTGGCACGGCCACACTCGAAGCGGCGCTGTTTAAAAAGCCCATGGTCATTGCTTACAACATGAACTGGATCAGTTGGCAAATGATGAAGCGCAAAAAACTTCAGCCATGGGTGGGCCTGCCCAACATCTTGGCGCAAGAGTTTTGCGTGCCCGAACTTTTGCAAGACCAAGCCACACCAGAAAATATGGCTCTGTCTGTTTTAGACTGGCTGCGTTCTCCCGAGAAAGCGCAAGCCTTGGCCAGTCGTTTTGAAACTATGCACCAGTCCTTGCTGCGTGACACGCCCAACTTGGCGGCCCATGCGATCCAAACGCTTGTCAACGCCTGAACAGGTCAGCCTGGCCTGGGACACGCCTGGTTTACTGGCGGGTGTGGATGAGGCTGGCCGAGGCCCGTTGGCCGGTCCGGTGGTAGCCGCTGCGGTCATCTTGGACGATCTCAAACCGATCAAAGGTTTGGCAGACTCGAAAAAATTAACGGCCAAAACCCGCGAGCGTTTGTTCGACGAAATCCGTGCCAAGGCTTTGTGCTTTGCCATTGCACAAGCCAGTGTCGAAGAAATCGAACGTTTGAATATTTTGCAAGCCACAATGCTGGCCATGCAAAGAGCCGTAGAAGCTTTGCGCTTAAAGCCCACGCTGGTCTATGTCGATGGCAACCGCTTGCCCATCTTGGATGTGCGCGCAGAGGCCATTGTGAAGGGTGATGAAAAAATTCAAGAAATTTCCGCCGCCTCCATTCTGGCCAAAGTACACCGCGATCGAATGTGCGATGAAATGCATCGGCAATATCCGGCGTATGGCTTTGATGCGCACAAAGGTTATGGCACGGCAGTTCACCTGAAGGCTCTTCAGACTTTGGGTGCCACGCCACTTCACCGTAAAAGCTTTGCGCCAGTGACGCAGGCCATCTTGGCAGCCCAAAAATCATGAAACTGATCACTTCTAAAGACAATCCTCGGCTGAAAACCATTCGCCGCTTGGCCCAAGACTCGCAGGCATATCGCAAGCTGGGTTGGGTCTGGTTAGAAGGTGACCATCTGTGCCGGGCTGCACTGGCGCGAGGCTTTAAACCCGAATTGGCCATCTTCACAGAGTCCATATGGCAAGCCTCAGAGTTCGAGTGGTCGCAATGTGCGAATGAAGTCTGGACGGTGCCTGATGATTTGTTTGCAGGTTTAAGTGCGCTTGAATCTCCCGCCAAAATGGGTTTTTTGTTGACGCTGCCGGAGCCCCCAGAGTTGGACCCGCATGCCGCCACAGTGGTTTTAGACCGGCTTCAAGATGCTGGCAACGTGGGCGCCATTTTGCGCAGCGCTTCTGCCTTCGGGTTCAAGCAGGTGGTGGCCATCAAGGGCACGGCCGGCTTGTGGTCGACCAAAGTTTTGCGTGCCGGTATGGGAGCGCATTTCGGCTTGCAACTGATTGAGTCAGCGAGTGCAGAGAATCTTCAATCCCTCAAGATCCCTTTGCTTGGAACCGACGTGCATGAGGGCCCGTACTTACACGACTTGCTCAAACAGGGTGGCTTGACTCAGAAGTGTGCTTGGGTGATGGGGCATGAAGGGCAGGGCGTTTCAGCCGAAATCATGGCCCTGGTGACCCAAAAAATCAGAATTTCTCAGCCAGGCGGCGAGGAATCTTTGAATGTGGCCACGGCTGCGGCCATTTGCCTTCATGCCAGTGCCACTTCATTGTGAAAGTCCGGCCATTGAAAAAATCAGTGTCTTGCGTCTCGGTCAAGCTGAGAGTCACGGCTATAATGAGAGGCTTTCCCGCATCAACCTGTACGCACCCGCTCACAACAAGCCATTTCCCTTCAAAAGCAGCCAAAAAGAGAGCCTTCTAGGGTGAATCTTGTGCGTGCTGGGGCGTACCCGAACCATACCGGAGAACCCAGTGCTTTTGTCTCTTCAGGGAACCTTCCCCTCAGCCATTTTGGCGCTTGCAGACGGCACGGTCTTTGTCGGCAACTCGATCGGAGCCTCTGGCTCTACTGTTGGTGAGGTGGTGTTCAACACCTCCCTCACAGGCTATCAAGAAATCCTCACTGACCCTAGTTACTGCCAGCAGATCGTCACCCTCACTTACCCGCACATCGGCAACTATGGCGTCAACCCAGAGGATGTCGAATCTGACAAAGTCCACGCTGCTGGCTTAATCATCAAAGATCTGCCCATTGTTGCCAGTAATTTTCGCTCAACAGAAACGCTTTCGGCTTACTTGTCTCGCAGCGGCACAGTGGCCATTGCCAACATTGACACCCGCCAACTCACGCGTCTGTTAAGAAGCAAGGGCGCCCAAAACGGTGCCATTGTGGCCTTAGCTGCTGGCCAGGCTGTCACGCCCGAACTCAAAGCCAATGCTGTCAAAGCCGCGCAGTCTGCGCCTGCCATGTCGGGTCTGGATTTGGCTCAAAAAGTATCTGTCTCATCTTCCTACGCTTGGACTGAGTCTGAGTGGCAACTGGGCAGTGGCTACGGCCAACAAACAGTCCCTCGTTTTCACGTAGTGGCTTACGACTTTGGCGTGAAGAAAAACATCTTGCGCATGCTGGCCGAACGCGGCTGCAAAGTCACGGTGGTACCTGCCAAAACGTCCGCCGCCGAAGTGCTCAAGCACAAACCCGATGGCATCTTCTTGTCCAACGGCCCTGGCGACCCAGAGCCTTGCGACTACGCCATCAATGCGGCCAAAGAATTGATCGAAACCAGCATTCCTACCTTTGGTATTTGCTTGGGTCACCAAATCATGGCCTTGGCCAGTGGTGCCAAAACTTTCAAAATGAAGTTTGGTCACCACGGTGCCAATCACCCCGTTAAAGATCTCGACTCGGGTCGTGTGTCCATTACCAGCCAAAATCACGGCTTTGCGGTAGATGAAAAAACCTTACCCGCCAACTTGCGCGCCACGCACGTGTCGTTGTTTGACGGCACCTTGCAAGGCTTGGCCCGCACCGACAAGCCTGCGTTCTGTTTCCAAGGTCACCCCGAGGCATCCCCTGGCCCTCACGACATTGCCTATCTCTTCGATCGCTTCATCAACCTGATGGAGAAAAATTAACATGCCAAAGCGCACCGACCTCAAAAGCATTCTCATCATTGGCGCTGGCCCTATCATCATTGGCCAGGCCTGTGAGTTCGACTACTCTGGCGTGCAAGCTTGTAAAGCTTTGCGCGAAGAGGGCTACAAAGTCATTTTGATCAACAGCAACCCTGCCACGATCATGACCGACCCCGCCACAGCGGATGTCACCTACATTGAACCCATCACTTGGCAAACGGTTGAAAAGATCATTGCCAAAGAGCGTCCCGATGCCATTCTGCCCACCATGGGCGGCCAAACAGCGCTCAACTGTGCACTCGATTTGTGGCACAACGGCGTGCTCGACAAATACAAGGTGGAGCTCATTGGCGCCACGCCCGAAGCCATCGACAAAGCCGAAGACCGCTTGAAATTCAAAGACGCCATGACCAAAATTGGTCTGGGTTCTGCGCGCTCGGGCATTGCCCACAGCATGGAAGAAGCATGGGATGTGCAGCGCACTGTGGGCTTCCCCACCGTCATTCGTCCTAGCTTTACGCTGGGCGGCACGGGTGGCGGCATTGCCTACAACCCTGAAGAGTTTGAGACCATTTGCAAACGCGGTTTAGAAGCCTCTCCCACCAATGAATTGCTCATCGAAGAGTCATTGTTAGGTTGGAAAGAATACGAGATGGAAGTGGTTCGCGACAAGGCGGACAACTGCATCATCATCTGTTCCATCGAAAACTTAGACCCGATGGGCGTACACACTGGCGACTCCATCACGGTAGCCCCTGCACAAACCCTTACCGACAAAGAATACCAAATCATGCGAAACGCCAGCTTGGCGGTCTTGCGTGAAATTGGTGTTGACACGGGCGGCTCTAACGTACAGTTCTCCATCAATCCTCAAGACGGTCGCATGGTGGTCATTGAGATGAATCCGCGTGTGTCGCGTTCATCGGCTTTGGCTTCCAAAGCCACAGGTTTCCCCATTGCCAAAGTGGCAGCCAAATTGGCGGTGGGTTACACCCTTGATGAACTGCGCAACGAAATTACGGGCGGTGCCACACCAGCCAGTTTTGAGCCCAGTATCGATTACGTGGTGACGAAAATACCTCGTTTCGCATTCGAAAAATTTCCGACAGCCGACAGCCGCCTCACCACACAAATGAAGTCGGTGGGCGAGGTGATGGCCATGGGCCGCACCTTCCAAGAGTCCTTCCAAAAAGCCTTGCGCGGTTTGGAAGTGGGTGTTGATGGTTTGAACGAAAAAACCCAAGACCGCGAAGTGCTGGAAAAAGAATTGGGCGAACCAGGACCCGATCGCATTTGGTATGTGGGCGATGCCTTCGCCATGGGCCTCAGCGTGGATGAGGTGTTCAACCTCACTAAAATTGACCCTTGGTTCTTGGTTCAAATTGAAGACATCGTGAAGATTGAACTTGAGTTGGAAACCACCAGCTTGAAAGCCATAACATCTGATGAGTTGCGCGCCTTAAAGAAAAAAGGCTTTTCAGATCGCCGCTTGGCCAAGTTGCTTAAAACGACTGAGCATGAAGTGCGTGCTCAGCGCCACGCCATGAACATTCGGCCGGTTTACAAACGAGTAGACACATGCGCGGCTGAGTTCTCTACCGACACGGCCTACATGTATTCCACTTATGAAGATGAGTGCGAAGCAGAACCGACCACCCACAAAAAGATCATGGTCTTGGGTGGCGGCCCGAATCGAATTGGCCAGGGTATTGAGTTTGACTATTGCTGCGTGCACGCCGCTTTGGCCATGCGTGAAGATGGCTACGAAACCATCATGGTCAACTGCAACCCCGAAACAGTTTCAACCGACTACGACACCTCTGACCGTTTGTATTTTGAGCCCCTCACTTTGGAAGACGTGCTTGAAATTGTGGACAAAGAAAAACCAATGGGCGTGATTGTTCAGTACGGTGGTCAAACACCTTTGAAGTTGGCGCTGGGTTTAGAAGCCGCTGGCGTGCCCATCATTGGCACCAGCCCCGACATGATTGACGCGGCTGAAGACCGTGAACGTTTCCAAAAATTGTTGCAAGTATTGGGTTTGCGTCAGCCGCCCAATGCCACAGCGCGCACCGAGCTAGAAGCTTTGGAAAAAGCCGCCGCCTTGGGTTACCCCTTGGTGGTTCGTCCCAGCTATGTGCTGGGCGGACGTGCCATGGAAATTGTGCACGAGCAGCGCGACCTTGAGCGCTACATGCGCGAAGCGGTCAAGGTGAGTCACGACTCTCCCGTGTTGCTCGATCGTTTCTTAAACGATGCCATTGAGTGCGACGTAGACTGCATTCGCGACCCCGAAGGCAAAACCTTCATTGGGGGCGTCATGGAGCACATAGAGCAAGCCGGCGTGCACAGCGGTGACTCTGCATGCTCTTTGCCGCCTTACAGCTTAAGCGCGGCCACTGTGGACGAGTTGAAGCGACAAACTGCCGCCATGGCGGCAGCCTTAAGCGTGGTGGGCCTGATGAATGTGCAGTTTGCCATTCAACACGTTGACGGCAAAGATGTCATTTATGTGTTGGAAGTCAACCCCCGCGCTTCCCGCACAGTGCCTTATGTTTCCAAGGCCACAGGCATTCAATTGGCCAAAGTGGCGGCACGCTGCATGGCAGGCCAAAGCTTGGCATCACAGGGCATCACCAAAGAAGTCACGCCCCCTTATTTCAGTGTCAAGGAAGCGGTTTTTCCGTTTGTGAAATTCCCTGGCGTAGACACCATTCTGGGCCCCGAAATGAAGTCCACCGGCGAAGTCATGGGTGTGGGCAAAACCTTTGGCGAAGCTTTTGTCAAAAGCCAAATGGGTGCCGGCACCAAGCTGCCGCGTGAAGGCAAGGTATTCCTGACAGTGAAGAACAATGACAAGCAACGTGCTGTGAAGATCGCACGCGATTTGGTGGCGCAGGGCTTTGAAATTTTTGCCACCAAAGGCACAGCGGCTGCCATTGCGGCAGAAGGCGTTGCTGTGCAGGCCGTTAACAAAGTCACAGAAGGGCGCCCGCACATTGTGGACATGATCAAGAACAAGGAAATTGCCTTGGTCATTAACACCGTGGAAGAGCGCCGCAATGCCATTGCCGATTCCAGGGCCATTCGCACATCAGCGCTCTTGGCACGGGTGACCACCTTCACTACAATTGCCGGCGCTGAAGCTGCGGTTGAAGGCATGAAATACATCGACAATTTGGACGTCATTTCTGTTCAAGAAATGCACGCCATGTTGAGCGTCTAAAAGAAATACGGAGACATCCAAGTGGCGACCATTCCCATTACCCTTCGCGGTGCTGAAAAGCTCAAAGCTGAGCTGCACCAATTGAAAACCGTTGAGCGTCCATGGGTGATCAACGCCATTGCCGAAGCCCGGGCGCAAGGCGACTTGAGTGAAAACGCCGAGTACGACGCTGCCAAAGACCGTCAAGGTTTTGTAGAAGGCCGCATTCAAGAAGTCGAAGGCAAACTTTCTGCAGCCCAAATCATCGACCCTTCATCGGTGGATGCCGGTGGTCGTGTTGTGTTTGGTGCCACTGTTGAGTTGGAAGAGGAAAGCTCGGGTGAGGTGGTTAAGTACCAAATTGTGGGTGAAGACGAAGCCGATCTCAAGTTGGGCTTGATCAACATCAGCAGCCCCATTGCGCGCGCACTCATTGGCAAAGAAGAAGGCGATGTGGCCGTGTTTCAAGCCCCCGGTGGCGAGAAGCGTTATGAAATTGTGGCGGTGTCTTACATCTAAGCATGATCAAAGCATCAAAAAAGGCGTTCATTTGAACGCCTTTTTTTGTGTTCTATTCTTTCCAATGCTCGGCCACCCAAAGCGCTGGCTTGATGAACCTGAATCTTCGATTGCGCTTGCCAGCCAAGGCATCGGGCGGATTGCACTCACCATGAAAAATCACAATGCGTGCATCGCGTGGAATTTGTGGGGCCATCCAATAGTTGGCGGGCCACCTTGGAATGCTGTGGTATTTGAAACTGGGGCACCACTCATTAGGCCAGTAAGCCAGATGGCCCAGGCGGTTCATGAAGTCTGAGAGGTAGGCCTGTTCATTTCTGAATTGTTGGCGAATGCTTTCGAAATGATTCCGGAAGTATTCGAGCACCTCTGGGTGTGCGCCCAACTCATAACGGTAGACCGAAGAGTTACCGGTAATTCGCCAAGGTCGTTTGTAATCGTGAATGATCATGAACTTGCCAGGCACTTCGAAGAACCCATCGAGGCTGCCCGTAATGACCACATCGACATCAAGAAACAAAGCGGTGCCGGTCAGGCCATGCAGGTCTTTGGTGAAGGAGGCCAGTTTGGTCCAGCCTCGTTCGGGAATGCCTGGCGGTAAATCCAATGCAGGAATGGGCAGGCACTGAACTTCGCTGCGAATGCCCTGACCATCGTCAGTGAGGCAGACCATGTTGAAGTCGCCTGTAAGGTGCCTTCTCACCATGGCGTACAAGCGGTTGACATACTCGGGTCCGTACTTGGTGCCCCACTTCATGCAAATGATGTGACGTTGGGAGGTCTGCATGGACACTGTCTTGGCTTAGGCTTGATTGCGTTTTTTGATCGACTTTTGTTTGACTTTGGCGCGTTTGACTTGACCGCCAGATGTCAGGCGTTGGTTGCCCAAGACACGCAATGTTTTAACCTCAGGCCTTTGGCCACCGCGGCTGCTGTACTTCAAGACCTTAAAATCACGGGGTCCGGCCATGCGATCTTCGGAAACGGATTTTTCCTTCTCAGGCAAGGGGCGCCAAAGCACCAGCAATTTTCCGATGTGTTGAATGGGCGCTGCGCTCAAGTCATCGGCCAGTTGCATGTACATGGCTTCGCGGGCAGCACGGTCGTCTCCCAGAACGCGAATTTTGATCAGGCCGTGGGCTTTGAGGGCTGCGTCAGTTTCTTTGACAACAGCAGGCGTGAGGCCGTCGTTGCCAACCATGACAACGGGGTCGAGGTGGTGCGCTTCGGCTCGGTGAACCTTGCGTTGGGCGGGAGTCAATTGAATTTGGGGCATAGCGCTATTATCCCTGCTTGAACGGAAGATCATGAAAGTAAAAACCAAAAGTAAAAAAGTCAACAAGTCGTGGTTGAACGACCACGTCAATGACCCCTATGTCAAGTTGGCCAAAAGAGAGGGCTATCGGGCGAGGGCTGCCTATAAACTGAAAGAAATTGACGAAACTTTTGGCCTCATCAAACCTGGCAACTTGGTGGTTGACTTGGGCTCAGCCCCTGGGGCTTGGAGCCAATATGTTCGGCGCAAGCTATCGCCAGGGGGGGCGGCGGTGGGTGATTTGAACGGCACCATCTTGGCTGTAGACCTGTTGCCCATGGAGCCGGTTGGGGGCGTCCAGTTCATTCAGGGAGACTTTACAGAAGCTGATGTGCTGGCCCAAGTTCAGGCCATTGTGGGCGATCGCCCTGTCGATGTGGTGGTGTCAGACATGGCGCCCAACCTGTCAGGCATTGACTCTGTTGATGCGGCACGAATTACGCACCTGATTGAATTGGCGGTTGAATTTGCCCAAATGCACCTGAAGCCCCAAGGGGCCTTGGTGGTCAAGGTCTTTCATGGCAGCGGCTACAGCCAACTGGTGAAGCTGTTCAAGGACTCTTTCAAAATCGTCAAACCGATCAAACCCAAGGCTTCCCGAGACAAATCCTCAGAGCAGTTTTTGGTGGGAATTGAACCTAAAAACAGGCCCAGTCCTGCCGAATCGACTTAATCGCAACGCAGAACATCAAATTTCCTTCTACTTTTAAGGCTAAGTCAAGATAAATTGGCCCCGTAGCACTTTCAAAAGTCTAGAATGTTCACTCATTAGACGTTTTACTGGGAGCTCTTCTTGAACAACCCTTGGTTTTCAAAGATCGCCGTATGGCTTGTGATTGGCATGGTGCTTTTCACTGTATTCAAACAATTCGACAACCGAACGGGTGTCGGCTCTGGTTACTTGGGTTACTCAGACTTTCTCGAGGAAGTGAGAGGCAACCGCATCAAAACGGCCACCATCCAAGAGGGTCAAGGCGGCACCGAAATTTCAGCCGTCACCACCGACGATCGCCGCATCAAAACCACTGCCACCTATTTAGACCGCGGCCTGGTTGGCGACCTCATTGCCAATGGCGTGAAGTTTGATGTGAAACCTCGCGAAGAGGGCTCTCTCCTCATGAGCTTGTTGGTCAGCTGGGGCCCCATGCTTTTGCTCATTGGTGTTTGGGTTTATTTCATGCGCCAAATGCAAGGCGGCGGCAAAGGCGGTGCCTTCAGCTTTGGCAAAAGCAAGGCCCGCATGCTCGATGAAAACACCAATCAAGTTACTTTTGCCGACGTCGCAGGTTGCGACGAAGCCAAAGAAGAAGTGAAAGAAGTCGTTGACTTCTTAAAGGACCCCGCCAGGTTTCAAAAACTCGGTGGCCGAATTCCGCGTGGCTTGTTGTTGGTTGGCCCTCCTGGCACCGGTAAAACCTTGTTGGCCAAGAGCATTGCAGGCGAGGCCAAGGTGCCTTTCTTCAGCATCTCCGGTTCAGACTTCGTAGAAATGTTTGTGGGCGTGGGTGCAGCCCGGGTTCGCGACATGTTCGAAAACGCCAAGAAAAATGCGCCTTGCATTATTTTTATCGACGAAATTGATGCCGTGGGCCGCCAACGAGGCGCAGGCTTAGGCGGCGGCAACGACGAACGTGAACAAACCCTGAACCAAATGCTGGTCGAGATGGACGGTTTTGAAACCAACCTCGGCGTCATTGTGGTGGCTGCCACCAACCGCCCCGACATCTTGGATGCCGCGCTTTTGCGCCCCGGTCGTTTTGACCGTCAGGTGTATGTCACCTTGCCCGACATTCGCGGCCGCGAACAAATCTTGGCTGTGCACATGCGCAAAATCCCCATCGGACAAGACATGAACCCCGGCGTCATTGCCCGGGGTACGCCTGGCATGAGCGGTGCCGATTTGGCCAACTTGTGCAACGAAGCGGCCCTCATGGCGGCGCGCCGCAACGCTCGCGTAGTGGAAATGCAAGACTTTGAAAAAGCCAAAGACAAAATTCTGATGGGCCCTGAGCGCAAGAGCATGGTCATGCCTGAAGACGAGCGGCGCAACACGGCTTACCACGAGTCGGGTCACGCGCTCATTGGTAAGCTGTTGCCCAAATGTGATCCTGTGCACAAGGTCACCATCATTCCTCGTGGACGTGCCTTGGGTGTCACCATGAGCCTGCCCGAGCGCGATCGCTACAGCTACGACAGCGAATACATGTTGAACCAAATCAGCATGTTGTTTGGCGGACGCATTGCCGAAGAAGTGTTCATGAAGCAAATGACCACGGGCGCTAGCAACGACTTTGAGCGTGCTACCCAAATTGCCCGCGACATGGTCATGCGTTATGGCATGACCACGGCCTTGGGCCCTATGGTCTATGCCGAAAATGAAGGCGAAGTGTTTTTGGGTCGCTCTGTCACCAAGACCACCAACATGTCCGAGTCCACCATGCAAAAGGTTGACGCTGAAGTGCGCCGCATCATTGATGAGCAGTACAATCTGGCGCGCAGCTTAATTGAAGAGCACAGTGACAAGATGCACGCCATGGCCAAGGCCTTGTTAGAGTGGGAAACCATTGACGTCACCCAGCTTGACGACATCATGGCGGGTCGTGAACCCAAGGCTCCCAAAGATTGGACGCCGCGCATTCCACCTTCTGGCAGTGACGATGCAGCAGGCGGCACGCCTGCTGTCAAAGTCGATCCAGAGCCCAACGCGGCCTGATCCTATCCATCATCAATACGGGGCTTCGGCCCCGTTATTGTTTCTAAGCTGCTGAACTGAAATTCCAAATCTGTTGTACTTCATGACCCAACCCATTTGGCAGACCTCTAGGTACAAGATTGACCTCACCCAGCCCAAAGTCATGGGCATTGTGAACCTCACACCCGATTCGTTTTCGGATGGGGGGCGCCACAGTACCTTGTCCATTGCACTCGAAAATGCTCAAACCCTGCTGGCTCAGGGTGCCGACATTTTGGACATCGGCGGAGAGTCTTCTAGACCTGGTGCAATGCCCATTAGCGTCGAAGAAGAGCTGAAGCGCGTGTTGCCATTTTTGCAAGAAGCACTCACTTGGAACGTGCCGATTTCGGTCGATACCTACAAGCCAGAAGTGATGCAAGCTGCTTTGGATTTGGGCGCCGATGTGGTGAACGACATCTGGGCTTTGCGGCAACCCAGTGCCCTGCAGGTGGTGGCGCGTCATCCTCAATGCGGTGTCTGCCTGATGCACATGCACCAAGAACCACTCACCATGTTGGCGCAGCCCATGTCGGGAGATGCCTTGCCCTTGGTTAAAGCGTTTTTATCCATGCAGGTTTTGAAATTGAGAGAGACTGGGGTTCAGGCCAACCGCATTGTTTTAGACCCTGGCATTGGTTTCGGTAAAACGCTTGAGCAAAATTTAAGTTTGCTGCAGCGTCAATCAGAGTTGTTGTCTCTCGGTCATCCGCTGATGGCAGGCTGGTCGCGCAAGGGCACTTTGGGCAAGCTGACGGCCATTGACGGGCAGTCACCTGAGCCAAAGGACAGAGTTGGCGCCAGTGTGGCCGCGGCCCTCATTGCCGTTCAAAACGGGGCTTCAGTGGTTCGAGTGCACGATGTGAAAGAAACTGTACAGGCTTTGCGTGTTTGGCGGGCTCTGAAGATTTAAAATCGTGCCATTCACAATCGATCCAAAAAGAACAACAACCATGACCAGAAAATACTTTGGAACCGATGGCATTCGGGGCACCGTTGGCCAAGCGCCCATCACGCCAGATTTCGTCATGCGCTTGGCGCACGCCGTTGGTCGTGTGTTGCGTCAAACGGAGGATCATCCTGTCGTTTTGATTGGCAAAGACACGCGAATTTCTGGCTACATGCTAGAGAGTGCGCTGGAGTCTGGCTTTAATTCAGCGGGTGTCGATGTGGTTTTGTTGGGCCCTGTGCCAACACCTGCTGTGGCCTATCTCACACGGGCCAGGCGCGCTTCCTTGGGCGTGGTCATCAGTGCCAGCCACAATGCCTTTGAAGACAATGGCATCAAGTTTTTCAGCGCCAAAGGCACCAAGCTCAGTGATGCTTGGGAAACTTCTGTCGAGGCGCTGGTCGATCAGCCCCCTGTTTGGTCCTCATCCGCGGAGCTGGGCAAGGCCAAGCGCTTGGACGATGCTGCGGGCCGGTACATTGAGTTTTGCAAAAGCACTTTCAGCAATGACTTCACCTTGAAGGGCATGAAGATTGTGGTGGATGCTGCCAATGGCGCAGCCTATCAAATTGCACCCAAGGTGTTTCATGAACTGGGTGCCGATGTCATTGCCATTGGGTGTTCGCCCGATGGCCTGAACATCAACAAGGGCGTTGGGGCCACGCACCCCGAGGCGGTAGTGGCCGCCGTCAAAGCCCATCAAGCCGATTACGGCATTGCGCTAGATGGCGATGCCGACCGGTTGCAGCTGGTCGATAAATCGGGCCGCTTGTACAACGGCGATGAATTGCTGTACCTGATGGTCTGCGATCGATTGGCGCGCGATGAAGTGGTGTCGGGCGTGGTGGGCACCCTCATGACCAACATGG
>Ga0214921_10002494_pt1 | contig 29797 bp, 25 predicted proteins | sample LL1505_MetaG_FD_177992 | JGI IMG/M metagenome (GOLD analysis project Ga0214921, IMG submission 177992) | Freshwater microbial communities from Lake Lanier, Atlanta, Georgia, United States - LL-1505 | ecosystem: Environmental > Aquatic > Freshwater > Lake | place: USA: Georgia | collected...
GTTGACGGCGCCGCCCGCCGTGCAATCGCCGGCGAGATGCGCCCCTGGACCGAGATGCTGATCACCACCGGGTCAGAGGTGGTGGCAGGGCGTCTCGCCCTGCTCGCGGCGCTCGCCCCAGTGCTTTCGGCAACACACAAAGAGGTTGCGCCGAGCGAAGCTGGCCTGGAGACGCACTACCTTTCGCGCGAGGAGTACCGGGCCGATGAATCGGCGAGCGAATGTGCCACACGGCTCGCGCAATCATTCGACCTAACCGCTGAGACCGAGGGATACCAGGGCTACACGCTGGTTGGTCCACACCGCGACGACATCGCCTTTCACGTTGGCGGCAGCGACATCGCGCCAACGGCATCACGCGGGCAGCAGCGCAGCCTACTCCTGGCACTCCTCTTTGCCGAGATCACGCTGCTCACCGACGAGCACGGCCACCCGCCAGTGCTCCTGCTCGACGACGCGTTCTCCGAACTTGACCCACAACGCCGCGAGCATCTGGTGGCGCGCATCGCGGCGCTGCCGCAGAGCATCATCACCGCGACCGCGCTCGAAGATCTGGCGCCCGGCCTTGTGGCGCGTGCGACCTCGCGCGAGATTCAGCGCGGGCCACGCGGTAGTGCGGTGACGGCGTGACCACGAAGCGCACGCGTAAAGGGCGACCCGAGGGCCTTGCGGGGCTACTCCCAGAGGCGGCGCGCGCCCTAGGTTTTGAAGAGGAGCTTCGATTCGCGCGAACGATGGGCGCATTTGGCGACCTGCTGCGTGACGTTGCCCCGCACCTTGCGGCCGTGTGCCACCTTGTCGCGATTGAGCGGAGCCGGCTCATTGTGGAGGCGACAAACCCCGCGGCCGCGCAAGAGCTACACCTTCGCGGTGCGGAGATTGCTCGCGCGTTCAGTGAACGCCCAGGCGGCGAGCGATCAATTGGTCTCACGGTGCGGATCGCCGCACCAGGCAGTCGGCACGACTGAGCGTATTCTCAACAGATGGACCACGCCGAACAGACCATTCACCCCGCGGTACTAACGGCGGCCGAACCCGCGTTTGGCCCGGGTTGGCTTCTACTGGCACGCACGCCAAAAGGGCCGGCGGAAGAACGGGTGCTCGGCACACGCACCCTGTTGGTTGCACTCACCGGCGCGACAACTGAACAACTTCAGAAAGCCGCCAACGAAACCCTTGACCTGTTTGATCGCGACGCATCAGCAAGCCCAGCAGAGCGTGCCCGACGTGCGGTAACTGCTGCGCAAAAGCACCTTGGCGAACGCGCGGCTGTCGGGCTCGTCGCACTGACGCGGAGCGAAGTGTTGGTCGCGCGGACCAGCGGCGTAGCCATTGCAGCGCGCCGAACGACTGATGGGCGCACTGCAACCACGATGTTGCCTGATGATGCACCCGGCGCGGGATCACGCACACTCGTGCGCGGCGGAATCTCAGCGACACGTCTCTCAATGTCTCCTGAGGACCGTGTGGCGATGGCGATCACGGCAGACGAGGCAAAGCGCGCGGTGAAGCTGCGCACGCCCGCAAGTGGTGCCTTCGCGCCACTCGCCTACCCGGCGGTGCTCCTTGAGGTGCTTCTACCGGTGCGAAACACGCCACAACGCACACGGCCAGAGAGCGAGACCCTGATCAACGTTCCAACTGACCCCGTTGCAGTAGCGAAGTTAAATGCGCGCGCACGTTGGGAAGAGGGAAACCTAGAACGTGAAGCGCGCATCACCGCCGCAAAGCCTGCGCCACCAAAAGCTGACCCATACCGGCCAGAAGCACACACGCAACCGTATGAGCCAATTGACTCCGCAGCACAGGCGGTCATTGATGCGCGGCGACCGAGTGCGCGCAGTGGCGCGGAGGCACGTGCGCGAGGGAAGAGCCAGCCGCCTACGCCGCGGGACCAGCGCACCAGCGACGCTGTTCACGCAGCGCGAGAAGCGGCGCGCGCCGAGGCCCGACTTCGCGCCGAACATCGCAGTACGGCAGAGCCGCTTGTTGAGCGCTCATGGCGAGAACGCGCGGCAACATCTACGTCGTTCTGGCAGCGGGCGGTCGCCCGAATCGCAAACGAAATTGAACGACGGGCACCATGGTTAACGATTACGCCCGCTGAACCGACCCTTCGCGCCACCACAGGGAGTGATGAGCAAACCGAACGTGACATTCAGCGTGCACGGCGTCGTCGGGCCGCCACAATCCTTCTTGCGGCGGTGTTGGTAGCGGGCGTTGGCGGTGCAACAGCGCTGGTCTTAAGTGGGTCAACCCCCGAGCTCAACGCCGCAGCCAAGGCCCGCGAGGCACTTCGAAATGCTGAGATCGGCATTACCGAAGCGCTCGACCCACAGGCGAACCTTCTCGTGAATGACCCTGCGCGCGTGAAGACCCTACTGCTTGCCGCGGTTGCCAACCTCAACCTTGCAGAGGCCGGCGGCAGCCCGCTCGCGCAGATCACACCACTCCGGGCGCAAGCAACGGAGACACTGAACAAGATCTTCCTTGTGAGCACCACGGCCCCGATCACCCTCTTTGATTTTGCCGCAGCGGGCGCGACGGTCGAAGTGCAAGCGATCATCCAGGGACCAGATGGTCTGCCGTACGTCATCGACAAGGTGACCGGCGCGGTATATCGCATCGACGCCGAACGCGGCCGAGCCACCGTGGTGTACCAACCAGGATTTGACCTGTACGGCACGCGCACGGGTCGCGCGCTCCTTCTTGCCGCCGCCGGACCCGATCTGGTGGTCTTTGATGCCTCATCAAACCTCTGGCGCTGGCGCCCCTCCGACGGCGCAGGCAAAGGGACGCTCGTCAAAATCCGCGTACGCGACGGCGAACTATGGGGAACCGACATCAAGGCGATCATCGGATTTGCCGCCGACTCAGGGACGGGCCTCTACCGACTCTATGTCGTTGACCCATCGGCGCGCCAGATCTTGCGCTACCAGCCGGCTCCCGACGGGACGGGTTACCCAGCCACACCGACCGCGTACTTGATCAACCCGATGTCGCTCGGCGCACTGACTGGCATTGCAATCGACGGCGATGTGTATATGACGAGCGACGGAGTGCTGCGCCGTTACTCTGGCGGCGCCCCAGACGATTGGAGCCCCGCGGTGATTGGCGACGAGCTACTCCGCCCGACGCTCACACCAACACTTGTGATGTCTTTAGGGGCCAGCCGAACCGGCGTGATCTATGTCTGGGACAGCAGCGCGCACCGAGTAATTGCATACAGCAAGGCCTCTTCTGGCGCGATGCTGGCGCAATACGTTATTGGCGACGAAGCAGATCCAATCGGCACCATCCTTGGCGGATATATCCTGCCCGCACCAGACGGTGGAGCGCCCACCTTTATCTGGGCCGAAGCGGGACGTGTGCGCAGCGCCGTTCTTGGAACACCGGTGACGCAGGAGCCTGGAGCGAGTACCGACCCAACCCCAGATCCGATCATCGAAACTCCGATTCCTACGCCGTAGCCGTGCGATCATAGAGCGATGGAACTACGACGCGCGGTGGTTGAAGGTGTGCGCATCCAGATGATTTCTGGAACGCACGTGCTGCTCCTTCGCGATGCCGATGAGGCGCGGTACCTGCCGATTCCGATCGGCCCCAACGAGGCGAGCGCTATTGCGTACCACCTACAAGGCATTACGCCCGAGCGACCACTTACGCACGACACAGCCCTCCGCGCCATACGCGCGCTCGGGGCATCGCTACGCGAAGTGCGCATTACAGAGGTTCGCGAAGAGACATTCCGCGCGCGGATGTTGATGGTTGCTCCGAACGGCGAAGAGGCCGAACTTGATGCGCGACCGAGCGATGCAGTGGCACTCGCGCTACGAGCCGAAGCACCAATCTTTATCTCTGCAGAGCTGCTCTCAACGGAAGGAATCGTTCCAGAGGCCGCCGAAGAGGAGCGCCTTTCACTTTTCCGCGATTTTGTGAATTCGCTCGACGGCGAGGAGCCCCCAGCAGCGCGCTAGTGCTTCTCACTGAGCAGTGCACGACCTCGGGAGAGGGTGCGCGTGCGGTTCAGCCATAGCCCGATTCGCAGAGACCAGAAATCCCGCACCGCCCGCGCAATCACTGATGGCCGTGCCCCCGTTGGTGATCCAGCGGTGCGCGGATAGTGTGGCACCCCGACCTCCGCAATCTGCACCCCTGCAACGCGCAAACGAATGAGGAGTTCCGCTGAAAAGAATGCGCCATCAGAGTGCACGTTGATTCCGCGCAGCGCATCGCGGCGAAAGAGCTTTGCTGCGCAATCAACATCCCGCACGCGCAGGCCAAACCAGATGCGGTTTGCGATGCGATAGAGCGTGGCGTAGATGCGGCGGAGTGGCGGATCGGCACGTTGTAGGCGATATCCAATGACTACCGGCGCGCGCGTCTCTTCTGCGCATGCAACCAGGCGTGCGAGATCAGCGACGCGGAATTGTCGGTCGCCGTCGGTGTATGCCAGAGAGCTGTATCGCGCCGCGGCAAACCCCGAGCGCAGCGCGCCGCCATACCCACGGTTAACGTCGTGCCGCACGAGGCGAACCACACCACCATGCTGCCGTACAAGTCGCTCAGCGACGGTGGCACTGCCGTCACGTGACCCGTCGTCAACAAGAATGACCTCATAGGTTGTTGCGAGGGCGGGAAGTGCAGCAAGTGCATCGGCAACGAGCCCCTCAAGGTTGTCGGCCTCGTTGTGGCAAGGGAAGAAGAGCGAGAGCTCCTGCAGTGGCACCTTCCACACCCCCCTTCACGGCTACACTCGGCAGATGACTTCTCAGCCGGCCCGTCGACCAACCGAGCAGGTCAGCCTCCGCACAATTGCGTTGATCGCTGCGCTCGGGATTCTCTTGCGCGTGATCATCGCATACGTCGCACTCCCTCCAGACGCCGGATTCGCTGCCGATCTCAACTCGTTCCGAGCGTGGGCATCAGAACTTGGGACACGTGGTCCGTGGGGTTTCTATACGCGCGGAATCTTTGTCGACTACCTCCCCGGCTACATGTGGGCGTTGTGGGCAGTCGGCTCGCTCAGCGCGTTGATCACTGGGAGCACTGACCCAGGTGCCTTGGTGAAGCTCCCAGCGATCCTTGCCGACGGCCTTCTTGTGCTGGCAACCGCTCGACTCGCAGCTGACCTCGGCGCTTCACGCCGCGGCCAATGTGCGGCCGCCGTAGCAATTGCCGTTGGCCCAATGATTTGGCTCGACTCGGCGGTGTGGGGGCAGGTTGACGCCCTTGGAACCGCATCTCTTCTGTATGCGCTCTCCGCGCTAATCCGCGGCAAGACGGTTCGAGGCGCAATCTTTGCGGCACTCGCCGCGGTGCTGAAGCCGCAATTCGGCATTTTGATCCCCGTTGTTGGTGTCCTCGCATTTGTACGTGCACGTTCGGCACGCGACCCGTGGGCCTTCGTCGTGGCGGGGCTTGCCGGCGCCGCGACCATTGCCCTTGCGGCCCTACCGTTCGGCCTCACACTCCCAGACGTCCTGGCCAAGATCGCCGAAGCGGCCGGGGGCTATCCGTACCTTTCAGTGAACGCATGGAATCCGTGGGCACTGATCTCCGTTGGCGGACGGTCGGTTGTCGATGCAAGCGGGTGGGCTTCTGACATTGACCCCCTCCCACTCATTGGAATCCCAGGAGTTGCGATTGGCAGCGCAGCGATTGCGGCCGCAGTTCTTGTGGCAATGCGCTACGTGCGGCGCGACACCGCAATCCGAACCGTTAGCGCCGTTGCCATCCTTGCCATCGCCTTCTTCGTTCTCCCGACACGTGTTCATGAGCGCTATCTCTTCCCGGCGATTCCGCTCACCATCGCGCTCGCCGCGGCACGCCCCGCGTGGCGCTGGATCACCGCGGCAACCTCAGTCGCGTTCCTCGCGAACAGCTGGGGCGTGCTGACGATCTCGTACTTCAAAAATCCAGGACTTCCAAACCTAGGAGTGATTACCGACTCGCTCCATACGCCGGTCGCGGTGACCGTCATCGCGCTCACCATCACCGCCACGCTTGTGGCGGCAATCTGGTTGGCGTGGAGCACGGAACCTCGCGCAACAGGTGTGCGGTCGGCCCCCGCGCAGCGGAAACGCGTTGACACCGTGCCACGTCGGGCAGCGATCGTAAAACCAGAGCCACGACGCGCCTTAACGCGGATCGACCTTTGGCTCCTCGTACTCGTTTCGGTGAGCGCACTGTCGCTCCGAGGGTGGCGTGTCGGTGAGCCGACACACTTTCAGTTTGACGAGGTCTATCACGTGCGAACGGCAACAGAGTTCATGCAGGACTGGAAATACGGTGAACCGCACGCAATCTACGAGTACACGCACCCTCACCTTGCGAAGTACCTCATAGCGCTAGGCCTAGAAACGTTCGGTGCGCCACACGTTGATGCGCACACAACATACCCAACAACCATCGGCGCAATCACCGCGCGACCAGAAGATGCAGTAAGTAGAGGCAGAATTTGGATCGCCGGGCCAGAGAAGATCAGCATCATTGATGCAGCAACGCGTGCAGCAGTTGGAAGCCTCCCGGTGCGTAACGTGTCACACCTCTTCGCATCCTCCGATGGATCACTCTGGGGAACCACCGATAACGGCACGCTCTTCGTGGCAGATCGTGTCACCGCAGACGAAGGCGGTGAGAGCGGGCTGCGCACCTGGCAGATAACCGGTGGCGCAGTGAGTGGAATCGCCTCGCTGGCCGACGGTGGCGTGGCGCTGGTGCAACGTGATCAACTACTGCTGATTCGCGACGGAGTCACGGTAGCGAGCGCGCCGTTGGTACGCGGCTCGTCGGTACTCGCGACGACGGTGGATGGCGAAGAGCGAATCTTTGTGACGAGCGCGAGCGGCCTTACAAGCTACCTGGCAACAGACTTGTCCAGCATGCGGTCCTCACCGATTGCGGGTGGAGCCGCTGCCCTTGCAGCAGTCGACTGGTTTGACGGGCCTCGGCTCTACGTTGCAGGTCGTGACGGAGTGCGTGTGTACACCGTGAAGAGCGATAGCGCGACGTTGATGTCGCAGGTCACGATTCCTGGTGCCACGGCAATCCTTCCAAATGACGCCAGTCGCATGGTGCACGTCGTGGCGCCGGAACCTAACGGCGCGGGCGCTTCGTTGTGGACGATCGAGCCAAACGGCAATGCCCGCTTTGCTGATGTTGCGGTGGATGCTGAGGCGCTGACACTTGGGGTGAGCGCCGCCGCCCTCGACGCCTCTGCCGAGCGTTCCGATGGCGGAAGTGGAGAACTCCTTCTGGCCACACCATCGGGAGCGATCACGCAGGTGAACGTCGGCGACCTTGCCGCGGGTTGGCGCTGGCCTGGGGTAATTGCTGGGGCGCTCGCCGCCGCGCTCTTGGTGCTTTTGGCTCGACTACTTACAGAGCGCCGAGACGTGGCCGCACTCGTCGGCGTCCTCGCCCTTCTTGACGGGGCGGGCTTCGTGCAAAGCCGCATCGGAATGAATGACGTTTATCTCTTGGCACTCCTCCTCGGCGGCGCCGTCGCGTTTGTGGCGTGGCTCCAAGGCCGCGTCCGCGGCGCCCTCTCAGGGGGGCTGCTCCTTGTGGTCGCTGGCCTCTTGCTGGGCGGCGCCCTCGCGAGTAAATGGGTCGCCCTGTATGGCATCTTCGGCCTCGGCATTATGTGGCTGGCGCGAACAGCCCCTGGTCGATTGCTCGTTGCTGGCGGTCTCTCACTTCTCGGCGCCCTCCTGCTCCCGCCAGCGCTCGCCGTCGCTGAAGGCTCCACGCGCACTCCGAACCTGCCGTTCGCCGCGGTCTTGCTGCTCCTCCTTGCCGCCACCGGCGCAGCGATCTACCGCGCTGGCGGCATCACACGCCGCGACGCGACCCCGCGTAGCCTCCTCGGCCTCCTCGCACTTCCGGGGGAGGCGACACTCATCTTCTTCACCCTCGCCGTACTCCCCCTCGGTGTCTACATTGCGAGTTATCTACCCTGGGCAGCCCTCGGCAATCAGCTGATCACCGGCTGGCCGATCGGTAACACTGGCCAAACGCTGACCGACCTCACCGCGTCGATGTATCGCTATCACGACACGCTGCGAGTCGCACACGCCGCGAGCTCACCATGGTGGGCATGGCCTCTCGACCTAAAACCTGTCTGGTTCTTTCAGTCGAGTTTCACTGCGGGTGGCGGCTCCGCAACTGCCGCGGTGTATGACGGTGGGAATGTCCTCTCACGAATCCTGAGCATTGGCGGCGCAATTTGGCTCGCAGCAGAAGCGTGGCGACGACGCAGCTGGGGGCTCGCCGCGGTGCTCATCTTTGGCCTTGCGCTCTGGCTTCCGTGGGCGCGCATCGATCGCGCTGCGTTCCAATATCACTACTACCCAACATCGCAGATCGCACTGATCGGACTCGCACTCCTGTTGGCTGATCTTCGCGCAGGGTCGCAGCGCGCTGCGCAAATCTTGCGCATTGGTGGCGCATGTGCCGTACTTGCCGCCCCGGTGCTCTGGATGGCAACCGGTGCACTCTGCGCACTCGCAGGAGTTTCGAGTGTGTATCCCGAGAGTCAGGTCTGTCTGTCAGGTGGATTCGGCACACCAGGCCCGCTCGTTGGCGCGATCGCACTTGTTCCCGCCACGGTGGCCGCGTGGTCAATTCTTGGAGCTACAGATCTGCGCAGAATCTTTAAGATCACCATCGGCAGCATCGCCGCGGTTGCGCTCGTGTGGTATCCGAACTGGTCGGCACTACCGCTCCCGACCGGCATTCATAACTGGTACCAAGGCGTACTTCCAACGTGGACCTGGCCGTTCCAGTTCGGCGTGACTCTAGAAAACCCAGCGGAGACAACACTCGTCAGCAGTGCAACGCTCGTTGTTGGCGTGCTACTCCTCTGCGCCGCCGCCGCTGGCGCCTATGGTGCGAGTCAACTCGGCAGCGCTGCTCGTCGTAAGCTCGACGAGGATCGCGCGTAGCGGCAACTCTCGCGCAGCGACGCTGTACGGCGTTAGTCGTTCAAGATGAAGCGACTCACCCGCGGCAAGATGTACCTGCTCCTCATGCGCCGTGACCCATCCACCACCTTCAATGACAACCAGTACAACATCACCGGCACTGCGAAGTGGTCCGTAGGTACCGCCCGGTGTGACGGTGAACTCGCTGATCTGCGCCACCTCGTTCGAAAAGATGGGGCTACCGAGAACGCCGTGGGACCCTGCGGCGCGATCGGCGCGCCGATGACCAGGACCGAAACGACGAACTTCCATTAAGTCAATGGGTGCGCAGTCGTGCGCACCAACGCGTTATCCGCGGCGCTTTGCTGGTCGGATGGTGGCCTCGACGCCATCAGCAACCTGGCGACGCGTGCGCAGGAGCGCGACATGCTCCGCTTCCGCAGCAAGGAGTGGCGGGAAGCGCTTTGTGACGGTGTCGCGAAGTGCGAGAAGTCCAACAAGCGTTGTGACAATTGGGAAGAGTCCGTACCACTGGAATGCGGCATAGACAAGATTCATTCCGAAGGTGCCAAGGCTGATCCACAGGATGTACTCCCACTCATCGCCAATCACTCCGCGCCCACGATCGCCGCGGGTGGCGAATGAATAAACCACGATCGTCGCTAGGAAGAGCACCAGGTTCGCAACCCAGAATGGTGTGTAGAACGTTCCAAGGTCGGCATTTAAAACGGTGAAGAGGTACTCCCAAGGCCAACGAAACATCTTGTCCTCACTTGCTGCGTTGCGATTCACCCAGCACAACAGCGTGCAGGTTTGTGACTGCGAGTATGCCACCATCGGGTACATGCGCGTCCTTGTTTTGATCTCCCCCGAGAGCCCCGCCCTCGCAGGGCTGACGCCGATCCTTGCCACCCTTGCTGCCCGTGGGGCAACGATTGAAGCAGGAACAGCCGCCCCTCACCTTCGAGCGGAACAGATCCCGGTGACGGAGCATGCTGGTGCCGCCGCGCTCGATCAGGCAGCGGCGAGTCTGGTGAGCGACGACCTTCTCATCGCGCCAGTAGGAGCAGCGGCATCGCCAGCCAGCATCGTCGCCATCACCCGAGCGCTGCTCGCCAATGAACGCGGCCCACTCATTCTTGTTGACCCATCCGCAATCGGTGATGTGCTCACTGATCTGGGAGCGCCAAGGAATCTGAACAGGCTCCGAAGTGAGCTGCGCCGCGCAGCTGCGTTATCCATCGCGGCACATGTCGCGCCGCTGGCCCGAGACAGCGAGAACACGATGCCGGCTCGCGATGTGATTGTGCTGGAGCGGATTCGCACGTTCGGTCACGGCGAGAATCAACACCAGGCTGCTGCAGCCTATCGACGTGTCGACAGCACCGACGAAGGAATCATGGGCGCCCGGATTCTGCAAGGCCAAGAGCCCAGCCTGAACGACCTGCTCGATCTTGACGCTGGTGCACGACTCGTTGCAGACCTGCCGACACCAAGCGTCGCACTTATCCGCCACACCGATCCAATCGGCGTAGCAACAGCCGAAACTGCGCTCGGCGCACTCACCCGCGCAATTGAAACAGATGCGGCGGCCAGCTCCGGATCAACGATCGTGTTGAACGTTCCGATTGATCGTGGTGTAGCGGCGGTCATTGCCGCAGGAACATTTGAATCCGTGCTCGCGCCAGCGATCGCTGACGACGGCGCTGCAGAGACACTCCGCTCGCGACCAGAACTCAGCGTCGTGATTGACTCCTCAGCGCGCACCACAGAGCTCGACATGATCGGCGTAGGCGGTGCGGTGCTCTTGCAAACTGCCGATACCGGCAACATTGAACGTGCACAACTCCGCGTCGTTACCGAACGTCGCCCAACGCTCGACGAGCTGACCGATCTGCTGTTCGCATGGCGGATTGTTCGACACGTTCGCTCCAATGCGATTGTAGTTGCGCGCGGCGCAGCAACGCTCGGTATCGGCGCAGCACAAGTGAACCGTCGAGTAGCAGTTGACATCGCACTAAATCAAGCGGGAGAACGTGCGCGTGGATCAGTGATGGCGAGCGATGCGTACTTCCCATTTGCAGAAGGGATTGCCGCCGCCGCCGCTGCAGGAGTTACCGCGATTGTGCAACCTGGTGGATCACGGCGCGATGCCGCAGCCATTGAGATCGCTGATCGTCACGGTATCGCGATGGTGTTTACCGGCCGACGACACTACCGCCGATAACGCGTTACACCCAGCGGAGCGCCGCCTGATCCCACGCGCCGACACAGAGCGCCGCAGCTTCGCCCTCAACGCGCCGCTGTATATCGCGCAGCTCACGAGCCGTGCCAGACCACCCTGGTGCCTTTAGTGTTGGTGAAATGTCAGCAAGGGGCGCCAACACGAAGAGGCGTTCTGTTGCGGCGGGATGTGGCACAACGAGGGGACGATCGGCATCGGCACCCTCGGCCTCCGTGCCATGTGGTCGCGGGTGCACAACGGCAATCTCTCCCATTGCAATGATGTCAATGTCGAGGCGACGCGGACCGAATCGCACGGTGGGCACGCGACCGAACAACCGCTCCAACTCTTTTACGCGAATCAACACTTCAACGGCAGCAGCGGCCGGCTCGTCTGGAAGTACGGCGCGCACCTGGAGCGCGGCGTTGAAGAACTCGGGCTGATCAACGAGTCCGACAGGGGTCGTGCGATAGAGCGGCGAGACGTGCTCAACGCTCCAGCCTGGAATATGCGCGAGGGCGACGACCGCTTCGGCAAGTGTGGCCACAGGGTCGTCGAGATTGGCCCCGATCCCTAGGTGCAGAACGAGTTCGCGCATGTGTCCGACGGTAGCGCCGCGTAGGATCTACTGCATGGAAGAGGTAGAGCGTCTCATTCGCGAAGAGGTCCAACGTGCGGGCTCAATCAGCTTTGCGCGATTCATGGAGCGCGCCCTGCTTGAGCCAGGCCTCGGCTACTACGCAACTGCACAGCGCCGGGCTGGCCGCATCGGTGACTTCATGACCGCACCCGAGCTGCACCCGATCCTTGGCGCCGCCATCGCGCGACTCGCGGCCGAAACGTGGGAGCGCCTCGGGCGGCCCTCTCAATTCCGTTGGCGCGAATACGGCGCAGGCGAGGGGACACTCCTGCTGGCGGCGCTCGACCGCCTCACCCGTGAGAAGCACCCGCTGCTCGAGGCGCTCGAGGTTTCAGTGAGCGAGGCGAACCCGCATCGCCTCGCCGATCTCACCGCCGCGCTCGCGCGGCTCCCTGGCGGAGGCCCACCCCTCGTCGCGGCGGGGAACCCACCCAGCGCAGGGATCGTGGTGGCGAATGAGTTCGCCGACGCACTCCCCTTCTATGTGCTCGTCGGCCGCACCACCGCCCCTGGCGGCTTCGCCGAGCGTCGCGTCACCGTCGACGCTGTAACAAACGCCTTCACCTGGGTTGAAGTGGCGCCTGACCCAGAGGTCGCCGAGCGGCTCGCCCCCCTTATGGCCGGCTGGCCGCCGCTCGCCGAAGGGCAGCTCGCCGAGATCTCCCCCGCGACAGCGGAGTGGGCCACCTCGCTGGGGACGGAGCTCACCGAGGGGGTTGTCCTCGTGCTCGATTACGGTCGCGAAGGGGCCACCCTGCGGGACCCCGCCAGCCGGATGGCCGGCACCGCCCTGGCCTACCAAGGGCACCGGGCCACCGCCGACCTGCTCAGCGAGCCGGGGAGTCGGGACCTGACCGCCCACGTGGACCTGACCCTGTTGCGCGTTGCGGCCGAGGCTGGCGGGCTTCGCCACCTCACCAGCACCAGCCAGGCCATATTTCTTGCCACCGCAGGGGTGGACGACGAGGTCGCCCGAACGCGTACGGGGCCGGCGGCAACCCTGGAGGCGGCAATCGCGCTGCGCTCCGCCCTCGCCCAACTGATGGATCCGCGCCGCATGGGCGGCTTCGCCGTTGAGCTATTCGTGGCGGGCCGTTCTGCAGGGGCAAATGCCCTCGCCGACCCCACATCGCCACTCCCTGGAACGGCGGCTCCGAATCGCCCCCTCGTCTAGAATCTGAGCGTAATCACCCGAGTCCCCGCAACGGGGTACGCGCCGGGTCGATGGATCAAACGGGGGAGATTCATGACAGGCCTCTGGTACGTCCTCGGTTTCGCAGGCGCAGGCGCCTCCTTCGTCTTCCTTACCATCGGCCTCGCCTGGCTGATCTCGCACCGCACCCGCGGCAGCCGCGGCAAGCAGGTCCCCTATGAGTCCGGCATCGACACCTTCGGCGACACCCACGGACGCTTCGGCCTCTCCTTTTACCTGTACGCACTTCTCTTCGTTGCGTTCGACGTGGAGATTGTCTTCATCTACATCTGGGCACTGAACTTCAAGGTGCTCTTGATGGACGGCCTGATCTCGATGGCGATCTTCATCGGCGTGTTGCTTGTAGGCCTCGCCTACGCGTGGCGCAAAGGGGTGCTCTCATGGCGATAACCCGCGACCCAAAGTTCAGCAACCTGCCTGAAGTGCAGCCAGATGGCAGCATTCAGTCGCCGGCAACGGTTGGCAATACGCTGTGGAGCACCGATGACCCGCGTGCCTACGGCGGACTCCCGCTCGAGGCACATCCAAACCTCGAGCTCGCGCGCTACGACGCAACCGGCGACGGGCGTGTGGATGATGCGCGCTGGGGCGGCGCGCTTGCAGCAATCCCAACGAAGGCCGACGTAGTGCTTGATTTGATTCGCGCCAACAGCTTGTGGCCACTGCTCTCTGGTCTCGCCTGCTGCGCCATTGAGATGATGTCGACCGCAACACCAAAGAACGACATCGACCGTTGGGGAATGTTTCCGTTCCGCGCAAGCCCACGTCAGGCTGACGTGCTGATCGTTGCAGGAACGCTCACCACCAAGATGGCCGAACCACTGATTCGCCTGTGGGAGCAGATGCCCGAACCAAAGTGGGTTGTTGCGATGGGCGACTGCACCTGCTCTGGTGGACGCTACAAGCGCAGCTACTCCGTAGTGCAAGGAATTGATCGCGTCATGCCAGTCGATGTGTACATCCCTGGTTGCCCGCCGCGACCAGAGGGACTCATCTACGGAATGATGAAGTTGCAGCAGTTGATCAAAGACCGACGCGGTCACTGGCCAGAGCGCGCCATCGGCCCAACTGTTCCGAAGGGGATCTAAATGGATCGCCGACTCGCCACACTTCTTACCGAAAAATTTGGCGAGCGACTCCTCACGCCTGTACGCCAACGCCACGACGAAACCGAGATGCGCGTCGCACTTGCTGACGCAACCGACACGCTGCGCATGTTGCACGACGATGCAGCGCTGCGTTTTGAGATGCTGATCGATTTGTGCGGTGTTGATACCGGCGAGGAGATGCAGGTGGTGTATCACCTCTCGTCATCAACAACAGGTGACTGGCTGCGCGTGATTGTTCCAGGACTTGATCGCACTGCACCGCGCATTGCGTCGGCAACATTCATGTGGCCAGGCGCTGAGTGGATGGAGCGCGAAGCGTACGACATGTTCGGCATCATCTTCGAAGGGAATCGCGATCTGCGCCGCATCTACATGCCAGACGACTACCGCAGCTTCCCGCTGCGCAAAGATTTCTATCTCGCTGATGACGCATCGCGCTCTCCTGCCGCCGGCGTGCGCAACATGGAGCGCGCCGGAACGCCAGCCGATGCAACCGCAGCAACCGTGTTGCGCAAGAGCCCAGGGGTGTAGCGATGACCCAGCAGATGCGCCCATCGCTCGACGATCCACGCGTCGCGATTCCAGCGGAATCAACGTGGTACGAGCCAGCGCCAATTCCGCAAACGGAACGACAGGCAGAATTCTTGACGTTGCGCGAAGGCGAGATGTTCGTGAACATGGGGCCGCAGCACCCATCAACACACGGCGTGCTGCGCGTTATCATCAAGGTGAACGGTGAGAAGGTTGTTGATCTCGATCCAGTGCTTGGTTATTTGCACCGCGGTGTTGAGAAGCTCTGCGAAAACGCCGATTACCATCAGGCGATCTGCTACACCGATCCACTCGAGTACGTAGCCTCACTCTTCTGCGAAGCGGCTCCCGTCGCCGCCTTCGAGAAGCTGATGGATGTCGATGTGCCGCGCCGCGCGCAGTACATCCGCGTACTCACCATGGAGCTCAACCGCATCGCTAGCCACACACTCTTCCAGGGCTGGATGGCGCTTGACCTCGGCGGCATCACGCCAATCCTCTGGGCCTTCATCGAACGCGACGAGATCGTCGACATGCTTGCCGCCCTCACCGGTCAGAAGCTGCTCTACAACTACTACCGAATCGGCGGGGTGAACGGCGACTTGAACCACGAGTTCATGAGCCGCCTCGGCACGTGGATGAGCCGCGCCGCGGCGCAGATCGACTCCAACCTGGCCCTGATCAACGAGAACGAGATCTTCGTGCGCCGCACCCGCGGCCTCGGCGTTCTCGATGCAAAGACGGCGCTCAAGATGGGCGTCACTGGTCCGAACCTGCGCGCGAGCGGCGTGCCGTTCGACCTGCGCCGCGACCGCCCATATCTCGTCTATCCAGAGTTGGAGTTTGATGTGCCAACCCGCGACGAGGGTGACTCGCTTGCCCGCTACCTGGTGCGCATGGACGAGATCAAGCAGTCGATCCGCATCATCGATCAGGTGCTTCACGAGATGCCCGACGGCCCAGTGATGGCGAAGCTGCCGCGCCTTCTACGCCCGCGACCGGGCCGTGCATTCGGCGCAGTCGAAGGGCCACGTGGTGTGTACGGCACCTACGCAATTAGCGACGGCACTGACCAGCCGTTCCGCATGCGCATTCACGACCCATCATTTGTGCACCTGCAACTCGTTGGGCCACTTACCAAGGGGAACCTGATCGCCGACACGATGGCAGTGATGGCAAGCCTTGACCCAGTCATGGGCGGAGTCGACAAGTGAGCGGCGCATCGATGGCCTGGAACCGCCTCACGCCAGCAGGTCGCGTACTCGCGGTGCTGCTCCCCGTTCTCGCGATCGGCGGCGCACTGACAACTGCACTACTCGTTGCGTTTGGCGGAGCAATCGCCGCAACAATCGGCGCAAACCTGCCGATCGTGCGCTTCCTCGTTGCCTCGGTCGTCACCTTCCTCATCTCGGTTCCTGTCGCATTCCTCTTGATCTATATGGAGATGAAGATCATTGCGCTCATGAATCTGCGCATTGGACCTGATCGCATCGGCCCGGCGGGCGCGGTGATGAGCGTGGTGCACGGCCTTAAGGTGCTGATGAAGGAGGACTACACGCCACCAAGCGTCGACGTTCCTGTCTTCACGCTCGCACCAGTCGTTGTCTACCTCGCAAGCTTCATGACGCTGCTGGTCATTCCGTTTGCACCAGAGCTCACCAGCATGGGCTTTGAACTTGGCCTCCTCTACTTCTTTGCGATCGGCGGACTCGGCGTCGTCGGCCTCATGATGGCCGGCTGGTCGTCGTTCAATAAGTACTCACTACTCGGCGGCATTCGCGCCGCAGCACAGGCGATTAGCTACGAGATCCCGCTCACACTCTCGGTTGTCGGGATCGTGATCCTTACAGGCACGCTGTCGCTGCCAAAAATTGTTGCGGCGCAAGACGGTTCGTTCCTTGATTGGTTCATCTTCCGCCAGCCACTCGCCGCAATCATCTTCTTTATCGCGATTACCGCCGAAGCAAACCGCACTCCGTTCGACAACACCGAGGCCGACCAAGAGATCGTTGCCGGCTTCGCGACGGAGTATTCCGGAATGCGCTTCGGCTTCTTCTTCTTCGCGGAATATGTGAACGTCTTCATCGTCTCAGCACTCTTCAGCGCCGTCTTCCTGGGCGGATCAAACCCGCCGATTCACATTGATCTACACCCGCAGATTCTGATTGACTTGAGTGCGCTCGGTATTGGGCTACCACTTATCGCTGGTATCGCGCCGGTACTCGGCACGCTGCTCTTCGCTGCACCAATTTGGTTTGCGAGCTCGCGCATCAAGGGCTGGCAAGCACTTGTCGGCGGCTTCTTGATCTTCGGTGGCGTTTCTACTGCAGCGGTCGGCATCTGGGCCTTCGTGATGCTGCCACCAGTCGCCAGCCTCATCTGGTTCTTGATTAAAACCTTCACGCTGGTCTTCACGTTCGTGTGGATGCGAGGAACCCTGCCGCGCGCACGCATCGATCAGCTGATGGGCTTTGCGTGGAAGTGGCTTCTCCCAGCATCGCTGCTCAACATCTTTGCCACGGCGTTTGCCGTGCTGATTGCGGGGAGGTAGCCATGCCACGAATTCCTGGTGCCGGAATCCTCTCAGGGATGCGCCTAACGCTGACGCGCTTCTTCCAACCGAAGCGCACCGTGATGTATCCAGAGGTGAAGCCCGACATCGCTCCGCGCAACCGTGGCCGTCTTGAACTCGTTACCGACGAACATGGCACGCTGAAGTGCGAGACCTGCTTCCAGTGCGCACAAGCCTGCCCAATTGAGTGCATTGACATGGGCGGCACCGACACCAAGGGCCGCTTCGCCGTGCACTGGGGCCCCGCGGAGCAGTACGCCGAACGTCGCGAAGAGTCGGCGATGCGCCGTTCCGGGCGAACTGTTTCTGACGCAGCCGCGGCAACGGGTGCGAGCATCAACACCGCGAAGGTCGACGAAATCCTCGAAGCGCACGACTACGACCCGCACCACATGCTCGCGATCCTTGAAGAGATCCAAGCTGGCTACGGCTACCTCCCGGTGGATGCCCTAAAGCGCGTCAGCCGCGCAACCGGCGCCTGGTACGCAATGGTCTACGGCACCGCCACCTTCTATAAGCATCTCGCCTTTGAGCCAGGGGTGACCCGTTCGATCGCCGTCTGCCGTTGCGCCAATTGCCTCGTCTCCGGGGCGGGCTCGGTGATGGGCACCCTCAGCTATGAGTTCGGCACCGAGTTTGGCCGGGCGATCCCATGGAGCAACCTGCGCCTTGAGTCGCTTCCGAGCCACGTGCTCGGCGCCCCGTCACCACTCGTGGTGATCGATGGCGAGCCGCAGCGCGACTTGAGCGCCAAGAACGCCGCGAGCTGGGCCGCCGCGCTCGCCGGCAGGTACGCCGCATGAAGCGCCTAAGCGCGCCGAAGGGCTGGAGCCAACTGCTCTTTGCCGCGCCAGCTGAGCCATGGGCGGCACTCCGCGCCGCCGCAGCGGCAGGAGCCGAAAGCACCACCGCAACCCTGATCGCCGCTGGCCTGCGTGGGCGTGGGGGCGGCGGCTTCCTGACTGGAGCGAAATGGCAGGCGACGGCCGCCGAGTCAGCCAGCGAGCACTACGCCGTGGCGAACGGCTACGAGTCTGACCCAGCCGTCTTTACCAATCGCCTCCTTATGGAGGAGAACCCACAAGCGATCGTTGAGGGTCTCGCCATCGCTGCCCTCACCGTCGGCGCCCGCGAAGCGTTCATCGCCGTGCGCGCCGAGTACACCGAAGCGATTAAGCGCCTCGAAGCGGTAATTGCCACCGCGGAACGCGATGGAATCCTTGGCGCGACGCTGCTCGGCACCGGTCGCGAACTGATCATCACCGTCCGCCCACTCCAGGGCTCGAGCATGATCGGCGAAGAGACGGTGCTGATGAAGGCGCTCGCCGGCAAGCGTGGCCAGCCAGAGCAGACGCCACCCTACCCATCCGAGATCGGGTATCTCGGCAAGCCAACCGCGGTGAACAACGTCGCCACCCTCGCCGCGGTGCCATGGATCCTCAACAACGGCGCTGCGGCATTTGCGCAGATCGGTGACACGGCACAGCCCGGAACGGTGCTCGTGCAGATCAGCGGATCTGTCGCAAATCCTGGAGTGCTTGAAGTGCCAACCGGCACCCCACTGAGCGAGATCGTTGCGGCGGCGGGCGGCACCGCCAGTGGCGCAACCATCAAGGCGCTGCTCGTCGGTGGCCCAACCGGCGGATTTATTCCGGCGAACCTCTTCGGTGGCACGCCCTATAGCGGTGAGGGGCTAAAGAGTGTTGGCGCACACGTAGGCTCAGGGGCCATGCTCGCACTTGATAGCGCTGTTGCAATCCCTGAGCTTGCCACCATGCTGACGCGCTGGTGCGCCGACGAGGCGTGCGGCAAGACGATTCCGTGCCGCATCGGCACACGCCGACTCGCCGAGATCGGCCAGCGATTCGTTGATGGACTCGCTGGCCCTGCCGATGCAGAGCGACTACAGAAGCTTGCCGCTGATGTCAGCGATAGTGCCCTCTGCGCACATGAGGCACTAGCGCCAAACCCACTCCTGACGGGGGTGCGATACTTTGCCTCTGAGTTTGGACCTGCCGTTGCCGCACCGTCGGCAACACCAACAAGCGGACGGAGCTGATCATGGCCGACCTGATTGATCGACCGGCAAGCGCAGTGACTCCAGTTTCGCGCGCGATCACCCCTGCGCCGTCGGCAGAGGTCGCCGTCGATAAGCTGCTCACCACCCGCAGCCCCCAGCGACCACAGCGCACGCCAACCTTCTACGTTGAGATTGATGGCCAGAAGCTTGAAGCGTTTGAAGGCCAAACGATTCTCGAAGTCTGCCGCGCGAATGGCATTGAAGTGCCAACCCTCTGCTACGACCCGAAGCTTCCAGGATTCGGCGCCTGTCGCATGTGCGTCGTGGATGTCGAAGGGTGCGATCAACCATCGATTAGCTGTTCAGCAAAGGCGGAGCCTGCGCAGGTTGTGTTGACGCAGACCGATCGCATTCGTGAAATTCGCCGCACCAACCTTGAGCTGATCTTCAGCGACCACAACGCCTACTGCTTGCCGCCATGCCAGAACAAGTGCCCGAGCCACATCGACATTCCTGGATTCCTGAAGGCGAACGCAGAGTCGCAGTTCCGCGAATCGGCACGCATCTTCAAGCGCACCATTCCATTCCCAAGCATTCTCGGTCGCGTCTGCCCGGCGCCATGCGAAGACCACTGCCGTCGTGACGAAGTAGACGAGGCGATCGCGATTCGCGATAGCCATCGCTACGCCGGCGATCAGGTGTTGAAGGCAATGTGGGATGAGGATCTCGATCCACCTGTGCCATTTGAGCTGCAGCCAAAGACGGGCAAGCGCGTCGCCGTGATTGGTTCAGGTCCAGCGGGCGCATCCGCTGCGTACTACCTGCTTGTTGCCGGACATGACGTCACCGTTTTCGAAAAAGACCCAGAGCCAGGTGGCATGTTGCGCTACGGCATTCCGCAGTACCGACTACCAAAGATCGAAGTGCTCGACGGTGAATACCAGTCGATCACGCGACTCGGCGGCCGCTTCGAGTGCGGCAAGATGCTCGGACGCGACTTCACCGTTGCCGATCTGAAGGCGCAGGGTTACGACGGTGTCGTCGTTGCCATCGGTTGCTACGACACGAACGATCTCGGTATTCCGGGCGAAGACGCTGATGGCGTCATCGACGGACTTGACTACCTGCACACCGCTGCACTCGGCCTCACCTATCCAGATCACGAGGGGAGCCGCGTCGTGGTGGTTGGTGGCGGGTACACCTCAATGGACTGCGCGCGAACGAGCGTGCGCCAAGGCGCCAAGGAGGTCACGCTCGTCTACCGCCGCGACATGAAGGACATGCCAGCCGCTGACGAAGTGCACGAGATGATCGAAGAGGGGGCACGCGCCATCTTCCAGGCCGGGCCAACCCGCGTCGTCACCGATGCGAACAACAAGGTGATTGGCCTCGAGTTCATCCGCATGCAGCTCGGCGCACCAGACGCATCGGGCCGCCGACGACCAGAACCAGCGCCAGGCACCGAGTTCATCATCGAGTGCGATCGCATCTTGAAGGCCATCGGCCAGGGTCCCGACATGACCTGGGCGAGCGTTGGCGCAGAAGGCGTCGCCACCACCAAGAACGGCCGAATGAAGGCCGACGCCGTTACCTTCCAGTCTGGCCGCGACGGCGTCTTCGGCTGCGGTGACCTGCGCAACGGCGCAACAACCGTCGTCGCCTCAATTGCTGACGGTCGACGCTGTGCCTACGCCGTCGATGCGTACCTGCAGGGGCTTGACCTCTCGGAGATTCGCAACCGACAGACTCTCGCTGAGCCACAACCAGAGTTCTTGAGCATCGTGCCGTTCACCGCCGAGGTGAAGGAGCCGCGCCTGCGCCTCAAGGCACTCCCAGCAGAAGAGCGTAAGAACGACTACATCCAGTACGAGATTCCGTACAGCAAGCCAGAGGTGATGGCGGAGAGCACGCGCTGCTTGCAGTGCACCTGCGAAGCGATCGGCTTCTGCGACCTGCGACGCCTCGGTATTGAATACGGCACAACGCTGAAGACCCTCGAGAAGGATCATCACGGCGGTGCCGGCTTCCGCTCCATCACCGAAAACCGTTGGACTGGTGCAAATCACGACTACCTGCGCGACGACTCGCACGCATTCATTCTGCGCGAGCCATCACGCTGCATCGACTGCGGTCGCTGCGCCAATGTGTGCGCCGAAGTGGTGGGTGCCGCCTGCTACGACTTCATGCGCACCGGTTTCGACACGCTTGTCACCACACCGCTCGACATGAGCTTGAACGAATCGCCATGCGTCTCTTGTGGCCGCTGCGCAGAGACGTGCCCAACTGGCGCGCTGATGCCGAAGCCACGAATTCTTACTAAGTACGAAGTCGACGAGTCGCGTTGCATTCTGTGCGGCATCTGCGTTGATGCCTGCCCATACGATGCGCTCCGCAGCGGCTTCGACTTTGAACTTGCACACACCGACCGTAGCGAGCCGATGATTGACCTCATCGCCCTGTCGAAACTTGAGCGCACATCAGAGGCAACTTTTGTTCGCGGTGAAGCCAACTGGGAGAACACCGTTGCTGGGCGACGCTACGACCCAGCTCGACAGCTCCCTGTGCTACCGCAGAGCCTGCGCAAGTAACCGATGCCGCTCCCAGACGTCATCCCGTTTATCGGACTCGGGTGGTCAGATGTTCTCTTCTTGCTCCTCGGGGGCGTGGTTCTCGCCGCAGCGTTCGGCGTGGTCTTTGGCCGCGACATCATTAAGAGCGGCCTCTTCTTGATCCTTACGCTTGGCGCACTCGCTGGCATCTACGTGATGTTGGGCGCCGCGATTGTTGCTGGCGCGCAAGTGTTGGTGTACATCGGCGCAATTAGCGTGCTCATTCTCTTTGCGATCATGCTCACGCAGTCAAAGGTTGCACCGGTGAAGCTGGCGTTCCAAACGCAGGTAGCACCGGCCGCACTCGCCGCTGTGCTCCTCGCCGTGCTCTTCGGACTCGCCTTCGGTAGCACCGACTGGAAATCAACCGTCTTCACCGACACCCCAGCCGCAACCGGCACCGCGCCAGTTGCCGCTGCACTCTTCGGGCCATACCTCCTTGCATTTGAAATTGCGAGCGTCCTCATCCTTGCCGCCGTAATCGGCGGCCTGTATCTCGCCATGGAGCCAAAGGCCGACGACGTGGGCGAGGAGCTCCCATGAGTCAAATTGCTGGGCACTTGGAGCCGTATCTGGTTCTGTCAGGGATGCTCTTTGCCATCGGGTCATTCGGGTTCCTTGCGCGACGCAACGCGATCAGCATGCTGATGAGCATTGAGCTGATGCTGAACGCCGTGAACCTCGCGGCGCTGGCGCTCGGCGCATTCATCCCATCACTCGCAGGGCAGGGGGCGGCCTTTGCCCTCCTGATCATCGCCGTGGCGGCAGCCGAGGCCACAGTTGGCTTGGCGATCGTGATCGCGATCTTCCGTAACCGGAAGACCCCGCTGGTCGACGAGTACGACACGATGAGGCAGTAGCCGATGATCACTGCAGAGACCCTGGTCGAAGTGGGCACTCTTCCGAGCTACGCCCCGCTCCTGCTCCTTCTCCCCCTCGCGGGCTTCGCCTTTACAGCCGCCGTTGGCCGCCGCCTCGGCAAGCTGGCCCACCTGGTGCCGCTCGCTGCGATCGTCGCGACCTGGGCGATGGCCATGAGCCTGGCGATCCCGGCACTCACGGGTGGCCTTGGCGAGGCGGGCGCCTCGATGCCCCTCTTCACCTGGATCGCCTCGGGCGACCTGAGCTTTGGACTCGGCCTGCACGTCGACGCCCTTACCGGTGCCCTCCTGCTGGTGGTGACCACCGTGGGTGCCCTGGTGCACCTCTACAGCGTCGGCTACATGAGCCACGACGACAGCTACTGGCGCTTCTTCGCCTACCTGAACCTCTTCATGTTCTCGATGCTCCTGCTCGTCCTCGCCGACAACCTCCTCGTGGTCTTCGCCGCCTGGGAGCTGGTCGGCCTCTCCTCGTATCTGCTGATCGGCTTCTGGTACACCAAGACCGCGCCAGGTCTCGCCGCCAAGAAGGCCTTCATTACGAACCGCGTTGGTGACGTTGGCTTCGCCCTCGGCCTGATGGGCCTCGTGGTGGTCTTTGGTTCACTCGACATCCATACGGTGCTCGCCGGCGTTGAGGCGGGAGCACTTGCCGGCCCAGCCGCAACGGTGATCGCGCTACTCATCTTCTGTGGCGCCGTCGGTAAGTCGGCACAGTTCCCACTACACGTCTGGCTCCCGGACGCCATGGAGGGGCCAACCCCGGTGAGCGCACTGATCCACGCCGCAACGATGGTGAACGCGGGCGTCTACCTTGTCGCGCGCATGAGCCCGCTCTTCGCAGCGAGTCACGACGCAATGCTCATCGTTGCGGCGATCGGCATCTTCACGGCCATCTTTGCCGCCTCTATTGCCTTCACGCAGACCGACATCAAGCGTGTGCTTGCCTTCTCCACGTTGTCGCAGCTCGGTTACATGTTTGCAGCGCTCGGTGTTGGCGCATGGATCCCAGCGATCTTCCATCTGATCACGCACGGCTTCTTCAAGGGCCTTCTCTTCCTCGGCTCAGGTTCGGTGATTCACGCCGTAGATGGTGAGCAAGAGATGACGAAGATGGGCGGACTCTGGCGCAAGATTCCGATCACGTACGCCACGATGTTGATCGGCACCGTTGCAATCGCCGGACTTCCACCACTCGCCGGCTTCTGGTCGAAAGACGAAATTCTTGGCGAGGCGTTTAAGTTTGGATTCACCTGGGTGTGGCTCGTTGGCATGGTCGTTGCCGGGATGACGGCGTTCTACATGTTTCGACTGATGGGGCTCACCTTCTGGGGGAAGAGCCGAGTGCACGATGAGTCGCACGTCCACGAATCACCATGGACGATGACGGTGCCGCTTATCATTCTCGCCGTGCCGTCGATTGCAATTGGCGCCGCACTTGGGTTCCCATTCGCCAACGGCGTGTTGGTGAACGGACTTGAACCAATCTTCCACTCCGCGAGCACCATGCTCGAACACGAGCACGAGGCGTGGACACTCTTCGGTATTGATGGCCTCCTGATGCTCGCAAGCGTTACCGTCGCATCAGTCGGCACGGTGATTGGCGTGCGACTCTTCCGAAGCGATTCCAACGAGTTCCTCAGCAGCGTGACAAAACGCTTGCAGCCGCTCTACGACGGCAGTCGAAACCGCTGGTACTTCGATGACCTCAACGACCTCGTTTTTGTGCGATTCGGCCGAAAGGTTGCCGACGCGCTCTGGTGGTTTGATCGCCGCGTTGTTGACGGCACGGTCAACGGCGTTGCGACGCTCACCTCGAGCGGTGGCCGCGGTCTGCGTCAGATCCAAACCGGTCGCGTGCAGAATTATGCGCTCGGCATCGCATTCGGCCTCGCTGCAATCGCGGCGGCGTACCTGGTGATCGCAGGATGAGCGACATGCCGATCCTCTCGCTGATCATCTTTGCGCCGCTCCTCGGCGCGCTCGGCATCGCGTTCCTCCCATCGTCGCGCCCGAGCTTGATTCGCCTCGCTGCGCTCGGCGTTTCGTTGGTCACCTTTGCGCTCAGCCTCGGAATGCTGCTCGGCATTCGCGCCCAGGGTGGCGAGTTTGCCTTCAGTGAGCAGCTCTCGTGGATTCCGTCATTTGGCATCACCTACCACCTTGGTGTTGATGGACTCTCCGGCGCGCTTGTTGTTTTGACCACGCTGCTCAGCTGGATCTGCATCCTGGCGAGCTTCGGCCCAATTCAAACGCGCGTGAAGGAGTACTTCATCAGTTTCCTCATTCTCGAGACGGGCATGCTCGGCGTCTTCTTGTCGCTCGACCTCTTCCTCTTCTACATCTTCTGGGAGATTGTGCTCGTGCCGATGTACTTGATCATCGGCATCTGGGGCGGCGCCGACCGCATCTACGCCACGATCAAGTTCGTTCTCTATACGCTCGTTGGATCACTCCTTATGCTCGTGGCGATCCTGGCGACCGCGTTTAGCCACCAGGCCGTCACCGGCTCGTGGACGGGGGCATTTGACCTGCTGGCACTCCGCGGCACGATCGCTGATCCAACGCTGCAGATCCTTGGATTCGCCGCATTCGCGCTCGCCTTCGCCATCAAGGTGCCGATGTTCCCATTCCACACCTGGCTTCCTGACGCGCACGTACAGGCTCCAACCGCAGGTTCGGTCATCCTCGCCGGCGTGCTCTTGAAGCTCGGCGGCTACGGCTTTATTCGCTTCGCGATCCCACTCTTCCCCGATGGCGCACACCTCTTCGCGCCGCTCATGATCGCCCTCTCGGTGATCGCCATCATTTACGGCGCGCTCGTGGCGATCGTGCAGACCGACCTCAAGAAGCTCATCGCCTACAGCTCGGTGAGCCACATGGGCTTCGTCACGCTCGGCATCTTCACCTTCAACCAGCAGGGTGTTGACGGCGCAATCCTGCAGATGCTCAACCACGGCCTCATTACGAGTGGACTCTTCTTGCTCGTTGGTATCGGCTACGAGCGCACGCACGATCGCGAGATTGCCAAGATGGGTGGCTGGGCGGTGCGCACACCAGTGTACGCGGCGCTTTTCGGCTTCTTCCTCTTCGCCTCGGTCGGTTTGCCTGGACTCTCCGGATTCGCCGGTGAGTTCTTGGTGCTGCTCGGCGCATTCATCGCCAATCCGATGGTTGCCGGAGCGTCGACCTTCGTCATGATCCTTGCGGCGGTGTACCTGCTCTACATGTACCAGCGCGTCTTCACTGGGCCACTCTCACCGTTCCTGAAGGGGCTTGGATCGCATCTCACCGATGTCACGCCAACCGAAATCCTCACCCTTGCGCCACTCGCGGCGATGATTGTGGTGTTTGGTGTGATGCCAACGATCCTGACGAGTTCGTTCGCACAGAGCGTGCAAACGTTCTTGATGTCGGCAATTAGTACGGTGGGACAATGAACAACGACCTCATGACCCTTGCGCCGCTCATTACGGTGATCGTTGGTGCGATCGCTGTGCTGGTGAGCGACATGATCACGCCAAATCGCAACCATGCGCCGATCGCCGTAGCGCTCGCCGCACTTGGCGCAACGGCCGCACTACTTATCAATCAGGGTGGCAGCACTGCCGCGGCACTTGGTGGCAGCTATGTGGCTGGGCCTTTCGTCGCATTCCTTGGTCTCCTCGGAATCTCGATCGTTGCGATCACGTTGTTGATTGCGCCGGCGTATCTGGCGGCGCGCAAGTATCCAACTGCCGAACTTGGCGCAACGCTCCTCTTCGCCCTTGCTGGCGCCATCTTGCTTGGTGCCGCAACCGACCTCGTTACGCTCTTTGTTGGCCTTGAGCTGATGGTGATCCCTGGGTACGTCCTCGCCGGATACGCGAAGCGTGATCCGCTCAGCACTGAGGGTGCGGTGAAATACTTCCTCCTCGGCAGCTTCTCCAGCGCCATCCTGCTCTTCGGCATTGTGGTGCTGTGGGGGATCGCAGGTACGGCATCTCTCAGCGGCATTGCCGCCACACTCGCTGCAGGAAAGGCAAATGCAGGCCTTGCGGTTGCGCTGGCGTTGATCACGACAGGGTCGGCATTCAAGATTGCCGCGGTGCCGTTCCACTACTGGACACCTGACGCCTACCAAGGCTCACCAACGCCAATCACCGGCTACCTCTCGGTTGGGCCGAAGGTCGGCGCGTTTGTGCTGCTGATCAAGTTGTTTGTGATTGCTCTTGCCCCACTCGCCGCACTCTGGATCCCCGTGATGGTGGTGCTGGCGGCGGCAACGATGACGCTCGGCAACCTTGTCGCTCTCACACAGAGCAACGTGAAGCGCATGCTCGCCTACTCGTCGATCGCCCACACCGGCTACCTCATGGTCGGCATCGTTTCCGCTGGCGCAGGCCAGGCTGCGGGAATTGCTGGAGTGCTCTTCTACACCGCGGCGTACGCGTTCATGAACCTCGGCGCCTTCGCGTTCCTCACCGCGTTGCAGGGCCGACCTGGTGCCACCACGCAGCTGTCGGATCTCGCCGGTCTCGGCCGAAAGCATCCGCGCATGGCGCTCCTTGCAACGATCTTCTTGTTGAGCCTCACCGGTATTCCGCCGACGGCAGGCTTCTTCGCCAAGACCTACGTCATCCTGGCCGCGGTACAGGCGGGCGGGCCAGCCACGATCCTCGCCGTGATCGCAGTGCTCAATGCGGCGATCGCCGCCTTCTACTACCTGCGCGTCATCGTCTACCTGTTCATGCGCGACCCGGCGGAGCCTGCAATCCAGGTGGCTGAGGGGCCAATGCTGCGCGCTGGCCTTCTACTGGCCGCCATTGGCACCGTTGCCCTCGGGTTGGCTCCAACTCCGATCATCGAGGCGGTCGTTCAGGCCCTCGCGAAGTAGGCGACGCCCCCCACGCGGGGGTGTAACAATCCAACCCTGCGTGACACACCCCCCCTGTCATATCAGCGGGAATTCATATAAACTTCTGCTTCTATGAGCGCACAGCACGTCTCCGCACTCCCAGCCGCCACGGGCGCCGCCGTCTCCCGCCTCGCGGGGGAGCGTGACGTCATTGAGGCCGCGCGCCGGGTGCACCGTGCCCTCGGCGATACCAACCGCCTAGAGGTCGTTCGTCGCCTCGCGGCCGGCCCCGCCACCGTCTCCGAGCTGATCGAGTTCACCGGCCTCTCACAGCCGCTCGTCTCGTGGCACCTGCGCCGCCTGCGCGCCGCGGGTCTCGTCACCACCGAACGCTCCGGGCGCGAATCGATCTGCACGCTCCGCACCGCCACCATCGCCGAAGGGCACGCCCTCATGCTCTCCGCACTTGGCATCGCCGACCCTGCGGCCTGGGTCGCTCCAACCGAAGCGCTCCCACACGCCACACCTCTCGTTGACGCCGTTCGCGGCGAGGAGGCGTAACCGTGGCCAAGCGCACCAGCAGCAAGCGCGTGACACAGGGGAGCCTGCTTACGACAAACGAGCGCACCAAGATCAAGCGCGTCGGTGAGCCGATCGCACTACTGCTCGGACGGATCGGCTTCTCGCCCGACGCACTCACCCTTGTTGGATTCGGCATTGTGCTGATCGCAACGGCGCAGGTCGCACTGGACAACTGGGCTATCGCAGCGGGCATCCTCATTGCGGGCACGCTCTTTGATGGTCTTGATGGCACGCTCGCTCGTGCCACGAATCGCGTTACTGCCTTTGGCGCTTTCTTCGACTCTTCACTCGACCGCGCAGCAGAGGCGGCGATCTACGCCGGCATCGTCTACAGCGCCGCAGTGCTTGGTGATATTGAGATCGTCACCGCAGCGTCGCTAGCACTCGGCATCGGTTCGCTCGTGAGCTATGTGCGCGCACGAGGCGAAGGCCTCGGAGTCTCCGCGCATGGTGGCATCGCACAACGCGCCGAGCGCGCGGTGCTCCTCATTCTTGGACTTCTTGCCGCTGGCCTCACAGCGGAGAGGAGCTATCTGCTCTTCGCGCTCCTCATCATCGTTGCTCTCTCAGCCGTCACCGTGTTGCAGCGAATCTTGTTTATTCGCGCTGCGTTGACCACCACCAGGCGCCGCGCATAGCGCGCCAATGAATGCTCGCCGCCTGGCGTGAAACGGGCGGTTAGTGAAGGCGGACTCACAGGTGTGAGCTCGCAAAGCGGAAAGGTCGCATAAGCGACAGAGAAAGGGGTAACAGGAAAATGGTAGAGATGAACGGGCCTCGCGCCCAGTGGAACGCCCGACCGGCGCCAACCACGCCGATCAAGGCAACGAATCCGATCCGCGTCGCAATCGCGGGTGTCGGCAACTGCGCCAGCAGCTTGGTGCAGGGCCGCTACTTCTACGCCGACGTGGCGAACGATGCAAAGGTCCCAGGACTGATGCACGTTGACCTCGGTGGCTATCACGTGCGCGATCTTGATTACGTTGCGGCGTTCGACGTCAACGTGACCAAGGTTGGCAAGGATCTCTCCGTTGCACTTGGCGCCGAGCCAAACAACACCTGGACCTTCCAGGAGATCCCAACGACCGGCGTGATCGTTCAGCGTGGACCAACGCTCGACGGCATTGGAAAGTACCTCAAGGACGTGGTGATTGAGTCACCAGAGAAGCCTGTAGACGTTGCCGCTGTGCTCAAAGAGCGCAAGGTTGACGTGCTCGTTGCCTACCTTCCGGTCGGCAGCGAAGAGGGAATTCGCTATTACGCTGAGCAGGCGATTAAGGCCGGATGCGCGTTCGTAAACGCAATCCCAGTCTTCATTGGCCGCGAGCCAGAGTGGCAGAAGAAGTTCGCCGCAGCCGGACTCCCAATCGTTGGAGACGACATCAAGAGCCAGGTGGGCGCAACCATTGCGCACCGCGTTCTTGCTCGACTCTTCGCCGATCGTGGCGTGCAGCTTGATCGCACCTATCAGCTGAATTTCGGTGGCAACACCGACTTCCAGAACATGTTGGAGCGCGATCGACTGGAGAGCAAGAAGATCAGCAAGACCAACGCGGTCACCTCAATCCTCGACGAGCAGCTCGCCGACGAGCAGGTGCACGTTGGTCCTTCGGACTTCGTGCCGTGGCTCCTTGACCGCAAGTGGGCAAACA
>Ga0214921_10002496_pt1 | contig 29792 bp, 29 predicted proteins | sample LL1505_MetaG_FD_177992 | JGI IMG/M metagenome (GOLD analysis project Ga0214921, IMG submission 177992) | Freshwater microbial communities from Lake Lanier, Atlanta, Georgia, United States - LL-1505 | ecosystem: Environmental > Aquatic > Freshwater > Lake | place: USA: Georgia | collected...
AATCATCGTTCATGGCATCCGCAAAGCGCTTTGCCCATGGTGCATTGGGTTCAAACCCCTTGGAGGAATGCGATGTGGATGTATTAATGGCGGTATACAAACGCACCAAGCCAGTTCTTGCTTCCTCTAGTTGACTATCCGAATAGTTAATTGGGCTTCGGTAATGTGCCCGCAACATAAAGAAACGGATTACTTCAGGATCGAATTGTTGTAAGACATCGCGGATCAAAAAGAAGTTACCTAAGGACTTTGACATCTTCTCGTGGTTCACACGAATATGCCCGTTGTGCATCCAGTAGTTCACGAAGGGTTTGGTAACGGGCTTGGTTCCATACAGAGCACCTTCGCTTTGAGCAATCTCATTCTCATGATGCGGAAATTGCAGATCAGCACCTCCCCCATGAATATCAAAATGCTGTCCCAAGAGCTCGCACGACATGGCAGAGCACTCAATATGCCAACCAGGTCTGCCTTCGCCCCAAGGAGATGCCCAGCGCGTATCACTCGGCTCATCTGCTTTAGCGGATTTCCAGAGGACAAAGTCTAGAGGGTCGCGCTTACCACTGCCAATCGCAACGCGCTCGCCCGCATTGAGCTCATCAATGGATTTGCCCGATAACTTGCCGTAGCTGGGGAATTGACGCACGGCGTAGTTCACATCCCCATCATCGGCTTGGTAGGCCATTTCTTGTTCGATCAGCCGCCCAATCATGCCTTGCATCTGCGCAATGTACTGGGTAGCACGAGGTTCGTGATCGGGTGGCAAAAGTCCGAGGGTCTTCGCATCTGCGTGCATCGCATCGATAAATCGTTGGGTGAGAACTGCAATCGATTCTTTGTTCTCAAGTGCCCGTTGAATAATCTTGTCATCAATGTCGGTGATATTACGCACATAGCTCACCTCATAGCCGCTAGCTCGCAACCAGCGAGTCACCATATCAAATACGATCATCACGCGCGCATGACCCAAGTGACAAAAATCATAGACGGTCATGCCGCACACGTACATACGGACTTGACCCTCTGTAATCGGCTTAAAGATCTCTTTGCTTCGCGATAGAGTGTTATAGATGGAAAGCGGCATTGGACTGACTGAGAGACTGACTGAGATCAAGGAACTTTAGATGAGTTTGGGTGAATGGAACTTGAATTTGTTAGACTGCTGAGTATATCCAATCAAGCGCCCATTTAGTGATCTCCTTGCAATGACACCATCTCAGACCCACTCTCCATTACTGACGTGGACCGTTCGTCTGTCACTTGGTATCAGCGTGCTGAGCCTAGTGGCGTGTAGCAGCACGCCAAGTGTGGCGCCAGTAACAACGGGTGTACCTCCACAGCCGTATTTGGGTGGGTATGGTCCGACCGATCCGCCCCGGATGAGTGTCAATCAAAATCCCGAGACCTCGAATACTCAACTCGCGGAGACCATCTCCGTACCGTTTTTATCCTTCTTAATTATTGAACCCGATCCCGTGGTCAAAAATGCAATTCCGACGCATATTGAGAAGTTAACCAAAGAACGTAAGTTTGCCGACGCCATTAAAGCGATTAATGCTGCATTAATGAAATCCCCACGCAACGTGCAATTACGATTCTTGAAGGCGCGCTTGCAAATTGAGTTACGTGATCCAGTCTCCGCCAAAAACACGTGGATTGAGATCACACAACAGTTTCCGGAGCTGCCAGAGCCTTATAACAATCTTGCTGCACTATCGGCCAATCAAGGTAAATGGATTGAGGCGCGTGATTATTTAGAGCTTGCTCTTAAGCTTCGTCCAGACTATGTAACAGCACAAGGCAACCTTGCCGAGGTATATCTACGCCTGAGTGAAATGAATTATCAAAGCGCCAGCAAACTCCAGCCCAATCAGCGAGAATATGGCCTGCGCGCCAAAGCGATTAAAGAGATCCTTAATCCGGTGGCAAAACCAATCAATAAACCTAGTTCTGTAACCCCCAAACCTTAAGAGAAAGTTCTGTATGCCAAGCGTATTACTCAAAACCAACCATGGCGATATCACCTTGCAACTCGATTCTACCAAGGCCCCCAAAACCGTTGAAAACTTTTTAGCTTATGTCAAAAGTGGCCATTACGATGGCACGATCTTTCATCGGGTGATTGATAATTTCATGATCCAAGGTGGCGGCATGAGCCCTGGTATGAAACAGAAGCCTACCAACGCGGAAATTGAGAACGAAGCCAATAATGGCTTAAAGAATGTCAAGGGTTCAATTGCAATGGCACGGACGAATGAGCCACATTCTGCTAGCTCGCAGTTCTTTATCAACGTCAATGACAATGATTTCTTAAACCACACTGCACCCACTCCCCAAGGGTGGGGTTATGCGGTCTTTGGTTCGGTAAGCAATGGCATGGATGTGGTCGAGAAGATCAAAAAAGTGCCAACCGGGAATGCCGGCTACCACCAAGATGTTCCAAGCGAAGACGTTCTGATCGAGTCCGCCACGATTATTGAAGAGTAAGTGATGCAAGAACACGCTAGCGCCCTGCTGATTTCGGATTTACATTTAACTCCATCGATGCCGCTGACGGCTCAGCGTTTCTTTGACTTTGTTGAAAAAGAAACACATCAGGTAGAGGCTGTATTTATTTTGGGCGATCTATTTGAGTATTGGGTGGGAGATGATGCGGGAGCGCGCTCGCCGTTTCAGCAAGAGGTCTTGCGTTCCTTGAGCAATTTATCTAATAAAGCTAAAACGTATTACATCCACGGTAATCGTGACTTCTTAATTGGTGAACAGTTCATGCGCAAGTCGGGCATGACCTTGTTGCCCGATCCCTCCAAGGTCATGATTGCCGGTGATGAATGGGTCATTAGCCATGGTGATGCCTTATGCACCAATGACCTGAGTTATCAGATATTTCGTAAATGGGTTCGTAAGCCATGGTTACAAAATCTATTCTTACGCCTTCCACTGGAGTGGCGACGCAGCATTGCCCGGACTCTACGTAGTAATAGCACAGCCAAATACGATCGGGCGATCCGCTATACCCCTGAGATGGCTCGGTTCAAGGGCGATGTCACATTAGCAGCGTGTGCCAATCTCATGGGTTCCTATGGCTCCGAGCGTTTGATTCACGGTCACACCCACTTGCCCGCCCGTCATCACGAAAGTATGGGTAATAAAGAATGGCAACGGTGGGTGTTGTCAGACTGGGATCTAGATCATCCAGAGACCGTCTTGCCAAAAGCAAGTGCGCTGCGCATTGACACCAATGGTGTGCGCTATATCGATTTAGTCAAGACGACTTAAGTCGCTTGGCGCGAGTGCTTGCCTAAAACCTGCGCCATCTGCGCAAAGATCCGCGGATTGCCAGCCATAATCTCTCCGCTTTCCAAGAATCCCTCTTCACCTCGGTAATTACCAACCAGTCCCCCGGCTTCCGTAATGATGAGAGCCCCTGCCGCCATATCCCAAGGTTTGAGTTCGCTCTCAAAGAAGCCGTCATACCGACCTGCCGCGACATAGGCGAGATCCAATGAGGCGGCTCCAGGACGACGTAAGCCTGCGCATTGACGAGTCATCTCCGCAAAGATCTTTAAGTATTGGTCCACATCCTGATCCTGACGATAGGGAAATCCAGTTCCAATTAAGGCGTTCTCTAATTTAATTTGCGAGGCTACTCGTAAGCGCCGCCGATCCACATAGGCACCAGCACCTTTGCTGGCAGAAAATAACTCATCGCGGTTGGGATCATAAATGACCGCTTGTTGCAGTACTCCGTTTACCGACAAGGCAATGGAGATCGCATATTGAGGAAAGCCGTGGATGAAGTTGGTGGTGCCATCTAGAGGATCAATGATCCAAATATGATCGGAGTTATTTAACAGCTCACCAGATTCTTCGGCCAAGAACCCATGATTGGGGTAGGCCTCACTGAGGATCTCGATGATGGCCTCTTCGGCCGCTTTGTCCACTTCGGTCACAAAATCATTATGTTGTTTGCGATCGATTTGCAAACGCTCCAAATTAAGTGAGGCGCGATTAATAATCGTTGCGGCACGGCGTGCGGCCTTAACGGCCACGTTTAACATGGGGTGCATAATCAGTGGACAAATTAAATAAGAACAAGCTTCAGAGGAATAAATACAAGCGATGCAAAGAGGTCTTAAATTACTTAACTGACATCATTCGCAAAGGCCGGCGTTTAAATTCCGAAGCGTAATGAACTTATTTTAATCGAATTGAGATTAATGACCAAAAACTCTTTTTCTGTGCACAGCGATTTAGTGCGCTGGGTCTTGGTTGAAACCAGCCACGCCGGCAATGTGGGATCCACCGCGCGGGCCCTGAGAACCATGGGGTTTGAGAACTTGCACCTCATTCGTCCTCGGCAAGAGAACATGCATGAGGATGCCGAAGCCATTGCACTAGCCAGTGGTGCTGGCGATTTACTCGCCAAGACCACAATTTGCCAATCGCTTTCCCAGGCTCTTCATTCATGCAATGTTGTTCTGGGCTTAACGAGCCGCGAGCGTGAGTTTGGTCCGCCCGCCTTAAACTGGAATGGTGGTTTAGATCTCTTGCTGGATGCGGTGAGCAATCAACAATGCGTGGCAATGGTCTTTGGTCCGGAGCGTACCGGTCTAGAGAATGAAGATCTTGCATTTTGCACGCACCGGGTTTATTTACCCGCCAACCCCGACTACCCTTCCCTCAATCTGGCACAGGCGGTGATGGTGTGCGCTTTTGGTTTGCGTCAAGTCCTGATGGAAGGACGCGAGCACATTCCCCAGTCCGATCCTAAGGATCTGGCTGATCCTATTGCAGTCGCTGCAATGCTCGAACACTGGCAGGCTGGCCTTGAGGCCATTGGGTATTTGGATCCCAATCATCCCAAGAAATTAATGCCACGATTGCAAGCCTTGTTCGCAAGAGCGCATTTGCGCAAGGAGGAGATTGATCTCCTGCGCGGAATTGCCAAACAGATGATCCTGAGAAAATAGCTCGCTCCCATTACACTAGGGGGATGTTCAGTACATTATTGGAAGACGTTGATGCCATCATTGCGCGGGATCCCGCTGCCCGGCATCGTCTCGAGGTTATCACCTGCTATCCAGGCTTACATGCTATTTGGTTGCATCGTCTCAATCACGCCCTGTGGAACATCGGGCTGAAGTGGCCCGCTCGGTTTTTAGCATCCCTTGCCCGCTTTCTGACCAATATTGAGATCCACCCCGGAGCTCGTCTTGGCAGACGGGTGTTCCTCGACCATGGTTTAGGCATCGTCATCGGTGAGACCGCAGAGATTGGGGATGACACCACGATCTACCAAGGGGTTACCTTAGGCGGCACCTCTCTTTACAAAGGGGTTAAGCGTCACCCGACATTAGGTAAAGGGGTCGTAGTTAGTGCGGGAGCAAAGGTCTTGGGTGGTTTTACGGTAGGCGATGGAGCCCGTATTGGTTCGAATGCGGTGGTCTTAAAAGAAATCCCAGCGGGTGCAACTGCGGTTGGTGTACCTGCTCGCATCCTGCATCCCGATTTACCGAAGGATGCCAGCGATGCTAGTAAAGCGAGTTTCTCGGCCTATGGTATTACACCCAATGCCGATGATCCCGTATCACTCGCGCTCAAGAGTTTGATCGATGCAACCATCGAACAAGAAAACAAGATCAGGGCCCTCGAGGAAGCAATCGCTAAATTAGGCGGGCAAGCCAGCGATGATGTCGGTCATCAAGAGACTAAACGAGAGCTTGATGCTATCAAACAACTTCTTAAAGAATAGTAGACTAGTGCAAGGTTCTTGGGCTATTACCTGGCCCCTTAGGGTCGCTACCACTGATCTCCAAATCATCTAAATCATCTTCGTTGGCAAGATCAAGTCCAAAGCCATCTTCATCGTGCGGATGTTGATTGGCAATCTCATCGTCGGTGGCCTGACGAACATCCTCGACCTGTAACCAAAAACGCAGGGCCATTCCAGCTAGGGGGTGATTGCCATCCAAGACCACTTGTTTATCAGCAAGCTCGGTCACCGTGTAGATTAAGGAATCGGTCTCTTCATCATCCTCATCGTCGTCTTCATCGGCATCCAAAATTTCATCGGGCGATAACTCTTCGGGTACCCCTTCAAATTGCATCCCGATCTCGAGCGGCTCGGGGAAGCGCTCACGTGGTTCAATCTTAAGGAGGTTGGGATCGTACTCACCAAAGGCATCGTGGGGCTCTAGTTGCACAGTGGTCTCAAAACCAACATCCTTACCATCGAGTAAGCTCTCGATTTTTGGGAAGGTACCTGAGTACCCGCCATGAAGGTATACCATCACGGTATCGGGTTCTTCGATAATGTTATTTTGTGCATCGCTGAGTTTGTAACGGAGAGAAACGATGGTATTTTTTTCAATCTTCATAGCGATGGAGTTCCTGAATAAGGCTATTTTACTTGACTAAGACAGATTCAATCTATAAGGCGCCCAAAGCCCCGGCCCGGCTTCCCCTTGATGTGCCCTGGGCGCTATTGGGACAGCGTAGCCCTACAGTCTTTATGCGGGACTATTGGCATAAACGCCCTCTCCTGGTCCGCAATGCGATCCCTAGTTTTGCGCTAGCAAAAGCACAGGGGCAAGCCCTCCAAAGCCCAATTACTGCGAAGGTATTGTTTAACTATGCTGGTGATGGCCACATCGAGACGCGCCTGGTCAAAGCCAAACCCTGGCAACTTGAGCACGGCCCTTTTCGGAAGGGGCAAATACCCTCCTTGCAATCTCATGACTGGACCCTATTGGTGCAAGGGGTGGAGGCGCGCCACCCAGCTGCTGCCAATGTCTTATCGTGGTTTCGGTTTATTCCAGATGCTCGCCTCGATGATCTGATGATTAGCATTGCCGGTGTTGGTGGTGGCGTGGGTCCCCACGTGGACTCCTACGACGTCTTTCTGATCCAAATGGAAGGTCGCCGCCGTTGGAAGATCTCCGCGCAGTCCGATTTATCCTTACGGGACGATCTGCCCCTCAAGATCTTGTCGCGCTTTAAGGCCAAAGAGGATTGGGTTCTAGAACCGGGTGATCTCTTGTACTTGCCCCCTCATATTGCGCATGAAGGGGTTGCCCTAGACGCCGGCTGTCAGACCTGGTCAGTAGGCTTTCGCTCACCCAGTTATCGAGAGCTGTTGCAAGAGGGTTTATGGCGCCTCGCCGAATCCCTTGAGGATGATCCCAGTCTTTCCGCACGGTACGCCGATCCATTGCAAGGCGCTAGCAAAGACCCGGCGGTATTACCCAGACTATTAGAGGAGCAAATTACCAAACACCTTCGCAAGTTAGCCTTAGATCAAGGAAAGCAATGGCTTCCCGGCATTGGTGCTTATCTAAGCGAGCCTAAACCACACACAATTTTTGAAGGTCCCCCTGTGATGATGACGCCTAAAGCCTTTTGGCAAAGTCTGCATTCCAAAGCCCTTGTTCCCCACCCCCAAACTCGTCTTCTCATTTGGGGCAATGAGGTCTTTTGCAATGGCGAGGCGGTATCGCGACAAGAACCGCCCTTTGTGCAAAAAGGGTGGTTAGAACTTGCTCGAGTGCATTCTCTATGTTTAGGCACCAAAAACTCAAGGAGAAATAAGGTCTTAGTGAGTCCAAGTCCAGAAAAATGGATCCCTCAAGCCAGCTCGCTTTATGAGGCTTACTGCTCAGGTTGGCTAATCTGGGCCTAAGTCATCATCAGAAAGCTTTCTTATCCCTGAGGGTGATGAAAAAAATTAGATTCGATTGCTATAATCCTGTTTGGATTTAGTTCGGGTTTACCCAAAGTATCTCTGATTAGGTCCTACAACAATTACCGGTAATTGCTGTAAATCGGATGTAAATCGTCTTTAATTTAAAGGAAATAATAATGAAGAAGTCACTACTATTGGCCGCTATGTTGGCCGTTGCTTTATCTGCTTGCGGTAAGAAAGAAGAAGCTAAGCCAGCTGCTGCTCCTGCTGCTCCAGCTGCTCCAGCTGCTGACGCTAAGCCAGCTGACAGTGCTGCACCAGCTGCTGCTCCAGCTGCACCTGCTGCCGCTCCAGCTCCTGCTGCTCCTGCTGCTCCTGCTGCTCCAGCGAAGAAGTAATTCTTCTGCTGTCATGAAAAAGGCACTCGTTTGAGTGCCTTTTTTTATTAGTAATTCCTACGACCTCATGGTATTCGCTATTTGATGAGCTGTCGATCGAGGGTTGTTAATAACTGATTACCCGTCGCCGTATTCTCCGGTTTGCCATCAGAATCTTGCACCGAGATTACGATTTGGTTCTGGCCTCGATCCTGAACTACAACACGATAGACCTTCGCCTTTTTGTCGGCGTCATTAGTCTTGCCAAAGGTACGCCCAAACCAACCTCTGCTATCGCCTAGCTCCTTCGGATTGACATAGCGAACAAAGTAAATCCCCTTAGAGCGATCGCGATCATCGACGGTAAAGTTAGAACGATCGAGCGCCAAGCCTACATCGCGCCATGCCCGATCAAAACTTTGGGTCATCTCAATACGAGTCGCCGCTCCATCCTCAATGAGCTTTGCCTTTGGTGTCTTGGGCGCCACTGCGGTTGCAGTAATCTGAGCCTTTGCTTGCTCCTGGGTCATCCCCAAGCGCTCCATCAGGCGAGTTAGGAAAATCGCTTCTAGCTCTGGGTCTGATGGTCGAATAGTCCAGCTTGTCGAAATTGTTGTATTGGTATCTTTTAAAGGAACCTCAATGGCTCCCTTATGAGAAATATAAATCTCGGTAACATCGGGCTTTTGAACTTCAAGACGGGTTCTAAACTTATCGCGCTCACCTGAGTCATAGAGCGAGTCTAAGACCTTGCCTAAGGTTCTACGAATAATATCTTGCGGAATCTTGGTGCGGTTCTCAGCCCAATCGGTTTCCATAATTCCGGTAGAGGGAGAATCAATTAAAAGCAAAAAACCGTTTTCTTGCCAAAAATCCTTTATTTGTGGGTAAAGGCTTGCTGCTGTCTTGTCAACAACTAACCAGCGCTTATCACCATCGCGCTCGATCTTCATTCCTGGAATACCCGTTAAGACGTTTGTGCGCGTCTGTGAGGATTTCTTAAGCGCTTGGCTGTACTCCGACATTGTTGCAGTACCGTCTTGCACGATGAAGCGGCGGTCGGCCTGTGCCGTTATTAAATCTGGGGGTAAAGCTAGATTAGGTCCTCGAACCTCACCCTGTTTTTTATAGTCCACCTTATCGCTCACGGTCAAACTACTGCAGGCGGTGAGGCCAACAGCCAATACAACAATCAATGAGGATTGAATTCCTAAACGCATTAGTCTCTTATGTCTTTCATGTGATTATCAATAACTAAAGCAGGCCTGCAACATGCAGAGCCTGCTTTAGGGGCTCGCGGAGGGCATGGATTAGAGGGGTTAATGGTAAACGAATCCCTGCCTCCATTTTGCCCATTTGATGCAAAGCCCATTTTACAGGTATGGGGTTGGCTTCTATAAACATCATCTTGTGAACGGCCAATAATCGATATTGAATGGTTCGAGCCGTTGCTGCGTCTCCAGCAATCGCCGCCTTACAGAGCGCACTCATTAAACGCGGTGCCACATTGGCGGTTACCGAGATGTTGCCATGACCACCCATGAGCATCAAGAATATAGCGGTCAAATCATCGCCTGAATAAACAGTGAAGTGATCAAGTTTTTTGGTCTTTAACTCGGCCAGCAAGAATGAGCCTCGCTCTAAATTACCTGTAGCATCTTTAATGCCGATGATCCCTGGAACTTGTGCCAAACGAATCGTAGTGTCGTTAGCTAAATCAGCGACTGTTCTTCCTGGTACGTTATATAAAACTACGGGAAGATCCACTTTCTCGGCAATCGTTTTAAAGTGAGCGTACATACCCTCTTGGGTTGGCTTGTTGTAATACGGCACCACTTGTAAGCTTGCATTAGCACCCACTTTTTTAGCAAACTCGGTTAACTCAATCGCTTCGCGGGTCGAGTTACCACCGGTTCCTGCAATCACAGGTATACGACCTTTAATTTGCTCTACGGCCACACGAATTAACTCGCAATGTTCTTCCACGGATACAGTGGGTGACTCACCGCTTGTACCCACAATCACAATCGCATCTGTCCCTTCGACGACATGCCAATTCAATAGCGAGCGCAGAGCCGCATAGTCAAGGCTACCGTCATCATGCATCGGGGTTGCAATCGCAACCATACTGCCGGTCATCAATTGGGTCATGGGTATTGGAGAATTAAATGACTAAGGTTCTTAAGCTTGAAATTGTAACGGATGGAGTATTGTAGGGGCACCTCGGCTAGCACACAGGCTTTGAACCATGGCTGGTTTGGGGCTCTCTATAAAACCGTCTCGATAGGCAATCACATGAAGTAGGTATTTTTGGGCCAACTGCAATAACTCACCATGGCGTAGTAAAAATGCTGTGTTAGACGGTTTACCAAACTCAGCATTGCCAAGGGCAAAGGTCTCGTACAACAAAATGCCGCCCTCTTCTAACAGAGTTGGCAAAAGATCTACATATGGCCGATATAAATAGTTGGTAACAACGATGGCATCCCAGCGTCCAAACTGAGACTCTGGGAGAGGCCAATCATCTCCCTCTAAATCCAGTGAGTGAGTTGTAATGCGCGGATGTTTGATCTTGGCTAAAGACTCTGGGTCACGATCAACTGCTATAACCGTATGGCCTTGATTTGCCAAATAGCGAGCATGCCGACCGCCGCCACAGGCCAGATCTAAAACCCTCGCGCCTGGCTTTATGAAACCAGCATAGTGCGCAACCCAAGGGGAGACTACGTCGAGTTCTGCGTGCACTACTGGCTAGTGATTAATCAAAGTCAAGGCCCATGGCCTCACGGACATCGCGCATGGTCTCTTGCGCTACCTTACGTGCTTTGTCGGAGCCATCGGCAATGATAGAGCGCAACAAGCTTGGGTCATCAAGATATTGCTGCGCTCGCTCAAACATCGGTTGTTGCTCACTCAAAATAGCATCAATCACGGGTTGCTTGCAATCTAAGCAGCCAATACTCGCCGATTTACAACCTTTATCCGCCCAATCTTTAGTGGCCTGATCGGAGTAGACCTGATGAAACTTCCACAAAGAGCAATTAACTGGATTGCCGGGATCAGTGCGTCTTACACGAGCCGGATCAGTAGGCATAGTGCGCACCAAACGAATAACCTCCTCAGGCGCCTCACGAATGCTAATCGTATTTCCATAGGACTTAGACATTTTTTGTCCGTCAAGCCCAGGCATGCGAGACGCAGAGGTAAGTAAAGCATGCGGCTCTACTAAAATAATTTTGCGGGCACCTTCTAGATAGCCAAAGAGACGTTCGCGATCGGCCATCGATAAACTCTGGGACTCTTGTAGCATTGCTTGGGCTTGCAATAAAGCCTCGTCTTCTCCGCGCTCTTGATACGCGGTACGGAGTTCAGCATAGAGTTTGGCGCGCTTACTGCCTAACTTTTTAACTGCCTCTAAGGCCTTTTCTTCAAAACCGGGTTCACGACCATATAAATAATTAAAACGACGAGCGACCTCGCGGGTCATCTCCACATGAGGAACTTGATCTTCACCTACGGGGACATGCAAAGCACGGTAGATCAAAATATCGGCTGCCTGCAGTAATGGGTATCCCAAGAATCCGTAGGTTTGCAGATCTTTCTCTTTAAGTTTTTCAATTTGGTCTTTATAGGTGGGCACTCTCTCAAGCCAGCCCAACGGGGTTCCCATCGCTAGCAATAAAAAGAGTTCTGAATGCTCTGGCACTCGGCTTTGTATAAACAAAGTAGCCTGATTGGGATCCACTCCAGCAGCTAACCAATCAATTACCATCTCCCAAACCGACTCTTGGATAACCTCCGGGGTCTCATAGTGGGTCGTTAAGGCATGCCAGTCGGCCACAAAGAAGAAGCAGGGGTACTCGGCTTGGAGACGTACCCAGTTTTTTAAGACCCCGTGGTAGTGCCCTAAGTGCAAGGCACCGGTTGGGCGCATGCCAGAAAGTACGCGTTCAGCAAACATAGGAAGGATTGTCGCTTATTTAATGAAAGGCCGACCAGATCGGTGTTAAGTGATCCGGTAAATGCGGAAGTTTACCTAGATCAATTTCACTCTCGTGAGGATCATGAAAATCGGATCCGCGGGAGGCCATAAATCCGTAGCGTTCCGCAACCTTGGCATAAGTTGTGTACTGATCGGGGCTATGGCTTCCCGTAACCACTTCAATACCATTGCCACCCGAATCTTTAAAGCGAGCGTATAGCTCGTCCATTTGTAAGGCATTGAGTTTGTAACGACCGGGGTGAGCAATCACGGCCTCGCCGCCCGCCCCTCGAATCCACTGCACCGCTTCATCTAAGCTAGCCCAACGATGCGAGACATAACCTGGCTTACCAGGGACTAAGTAGTTACGAAATACCTCATCCATCGTTTTACAGAGTTTTTGCTCCACCAAAAATCGAGCAAAGTGTGTACGCGCAATGAGATCTGGATTACCAGCAAAATGCAACGCACCTTCATAACTGTTATGGATCCCAACTTGCTCAAGTTGTGCGGCCATCTGCCGTGCACGCAGCTCGCGACCATCCCGGGTTGCTCGCAAGCCTTCTTCCAAAATAGTATTACGATCATCAACACCAAGACCCACAATATGGACCGTTTGGTTCATCCAGCTAATCGAGATCTCAACGCCTGCAAGATAGCTCATCCCAAGGTTCTTAGCTGCAAGACGGGCACGCGCCTGCCCACCCAGGACATCATGGTCGGTGAGTGACCAAAGCTGAACTCCATTTTGATAAGCACGTATAGCTAGCTCTTCGGGGCTTAGGGTCCCATCCGACACAATCGAATGGCAATGCAAATCAGCATTTAGTGGCGCAGTTTGGCTCATACCTCTATTTTAGGTCAGATGAGCATTGATGATCCGACGGGGCGACTCGATGTAGTCCCGCGACTGCATCTCCATCAAGCGTGAGACCGTTCGAGCAAACTCATCCACCACCTGCCCCTCGGTATAAAGCTGGTCTGGAGGCACTTCTGCCGACATAATTAATTTAACCCTGTGATCATATAAAACATCAATTAGCCAAATAAAGCGTCTTGCTTCGTTGGTTAGTCGGGGTGGCATATGGGGCACACCCGCTAAAATTACTGTATGAAAGGTATTTGCAATCTCTAAATAGTCATTTTGGGAACGCGGCCCACAGCAAAGAGTTTGGAAGTCAAACCACACCACCCCTTCTGCCAAATGCAAGGCCCGAATCTCCCGAGACTCAATCTTTAGAACCGGATACGAAGACTCGATTTGCTTACCAATCAAGTTATGAAAATAATCGTCTAGCTTTTTATCATTCTCAATACTTAGTGGATACAAATAGGCCTGAATGCGGGTCATCTGCAATTGACGGTAATCACTACCCGCATCCACATTTAAGACATCCAATTTATCTTCAAGCAACTGAATAGCAGGTAATAAACGATCACGATGCAAACCATTCGGATAGAGTTGATCCGGACGATAGTTTGAGGTCATGATGAACTGCACTCGATCAATAAATAATGCTTTGAGTAAGCGGTACATGATCATTGCATCGGCAATGTCATTGATGTGAAACTCATCAAAGCAAATTAAGCGGTAGCGCTCTGCAATCCGCAAAGCAAGTTCATCCAGTGGGTCTGCTAAGCCAGAAAGCTCGTGCAACTCGCGATGGACCTCGCGCATAAACTCATGAAAATGGATCCGGATCTTCTTTGTCACCGGAGAGGCCTCGTAGAAGCAATCCATTAAAAAGGATTTGCCCCGACCAACTCCACCCCAAAGATAAACTCCTCGGGGTAACTCGGGATGAAAAAGTTTTTTGGTCAACGCATTACTGCGAATGTCTTTATAGGCAACCCACTGATCTTCGCATTGCTGCAAACGGTCAATGGCCCTCTCCTGCGCAGGATCGGGCTGATAGCCGCGCGCTTTACACTCTTGATGGTAAAAGTCAGCGACTTTCAAGTTACATATTGAGTGCGCGTTGATCCGTAGCTAAAGCTGCCTCACGCATCACCTCCGATAAGCTGGGGTGAGGATGACATACGCGAGCAATATCTTCAGCAGCTGCTTTAAACTCCATCGCCAACGCTGCCTCGGCAATTAGGTCGGATGCATTAGGGCCAATAATATGAACTCCCAAAACCTCATCGGTTTTAGCGTCAGCTAAGATCTTCACAAAGCCCTCTGCACGATCCATCCCGAGGGCTCGGCCGTTTGCCATGAAGGGGAACTGACCTGCCTTATAGGTGCGCCCTTCGGCCTTCAACTGCTGCTCTGTTTTACCAACCCACGCAATCTCTGGATCGGTATAGATTACCCACGGAATGCAGTTGTAATCAATGTGTGGTTTTTGCCCTGCGAGTAACTCGGCGACCAAGACTCCCTCATCCTCTGCCTTGTGGGCCAACATCGGGCCACGTACCACATCACCAATTGCAAATATGCCTGGAGCTGCGGTTGCACAGGTATAATCATTAATTGGAATAAAGCCACGCTCGTCGGTCTTGAGATGAACCGATTCTAAATTGAGTCCCTCTGTATTGGGAACCCGACCTACTGAGACGATTAAGCGATCACACTCTAATTTTTGAGGTTTACCAGCGCTATCCTGATACGAGACCACCACGCCTTTCTTGTCAGTCTTCACGCTATCAATCTTCACACCCAGATGCATATCAAGGCCTTGCTTGGTGAAGATCTTTTTAGCCTCTTTAGCAATGCCATCATCACATGCACCTAAGAATGTCGGCAAGGCTTCCAAGACAGTAACCTCTGAGCCAACACGACGCCATACGGAGCCCAGCTCTAATCCGATCACACCGGCACCAATTACACCTAAACGTTTTGGCAAAGAATCAAAGTTCAAAGCACCTTCGTTATCACAAATCAGAACGTTATCGACGGTAATACCAGGAAGATGACGCGCCTTTGAACCGGTAGCGATGATGACATTCTTAGCGCTTACGATACCGGCATCTTTACCAGTGATCTTAATCTGATAACCATCAGTATCTTTGCCAAAAAATGAAGCATGACCCTTTAAGGAGGTCACCTTATTTTTCTTAAATAAGAAACTGATGCCGCCCGTCATCTTGGTCACGATCTCGTCTTTACGCGCTAGCATCTTAGCGATATCGATACTAACTTTACTAACCGTGATGCCATGATTAGCAACGTGATGACCAATTTTCTCAAACTCTTCTGATGAAGCTAGTAAAGCTTTTGACGGGATACAGCCGACGTTTAAACACGTTCCACCTAAACGAGGCTCTCCTTTAGGATCTGCGTAGGAATTTGCTTCGGCACAGGCCACCTTAAATCCGAGTTGTGCCGCGCGGATGGCGGCAATATAACCTCCTGGGCCAGCTCCAATCACTAGCACATCAAATACTTGGCTCATGGTCTACTCCTTACAGATCAAGAAGTAAACGAGCTGGATCTTCTAAGAGCTCCTTCATCGCCACCAAGCCCATGACAGCTTCACGTCCATCAATAATTCGATGGTCGTATGACAAGGCGAGATAATTTATTGGCCGAATCACAATCTGTCCGTCTTCCACAACCGCCCTCTCCTTCGTTGCATGGATACCTAAAATAGCCGATTGAGGAGGATTAATAATAGGGGTTGAAAGCATCGAACCAAACACGCCGCCATTCGAAATGGAGAACGTGCCACCAGTGAGTTCTTCGATACTCAATTTGCCATCACGAGCTTTATTACCGTAATCCGCAATTTGTTTCTCAATCTCAGCTAATGTCATTTGGTCAACATTACGTAGAATGGGTACAACTAGGCCACGAGGTGAACTGACCGCAATGCCAATATCAAAGTAACCATGGTAAACAATATCGTTACCATCAACCGATGCATTGAGGATGGGATACTTTTTAAGGGCGTATGTAGCCGCTTTCACAAAGAAGGACATGAACCCTAATTTAACGCCATGGGTTTTCTCGAATGTGTCTTTGTAGCGAGTGCGCATCGCAATCACTGGTGACATATTAACCTCATTAAAGGTCGTCAAGATGGCATTATTGGCCTGGGATTCTAATAAACGTTCGGCAATTCGTGCACGTAAACGCGTCATCGGCACACGTTCTTCTGTACGCTCACCTAGGGAAGTATTGGAGATTGGTAAAGGTGCGGCTGTCGTTACTGTCTTCGTACCTCCAGAAACAGCATTAAGTACATCACCCTTGGTTACACGACCATCACGTCCTGAGCCAGAGACTTGAGCAGTATTCAGATTATTCTCCGCCATTAACTTGGCAGCCGATGGCGCGGCGATCGCACCTTTTGCAGTTGAACTCGACACCGGCGTTGCAGGAGCTGCGGCTTTAGTAGGGGCGGCGGCAACACTAGCCTTACCTGCACTATCAATTTTTGCGATCACTTGATCAGCAACAACGGTACCACCATCAGCCACCATAATTTCTAAGAGCACGCCTGCCGATGGTGCGGGTACCTCCAAAACAACTTTATCGGTTTCGATCTCAATCAAAATCTCGTCTTGAGCAACTGCTTCGCCGGGCTTCTTTTTCCACTGCAATAACGTTGCATCAGCAACTGACTCTGATAGTTGGGGAACTTTGACTTCAAATAAGGCCATGATGTGTCCTATGAATAGGTTAAATAATGAGTAATGGTTTGAATGAAAGATCTACTCGTAAACGTGCGGTTTACTTGGTGATCACAAATCCCTTTAGTTTGGCAAATGCGGCAGTAAGCAAGGCCTTCTGCTGACTCTGGTGCAAATGGGCATAGCCAACCGCTGGTGATGCTGATGCTGGTCGACCCGCATAGCCCAATCGCATTCCTTCGCTCATGTTCTCCAGCAAATTATGTTGCACAAAGAACCAGGCACCCTGATTTTGCGGTTCATCCTGGCACCAAACTAGTTCTGTTAGATTGGGATAGGTTTTGATCACACTAGCAACGGCTTTGTGGGGGAATGGATACAACTGCTCTATCCGCACAATCGCTGCATTTTCCAGCTTCTTATCAAAGCGCTGTTTAACAAGATCGTAGTACACCTTGCCAGAACAGACGATTACCCGCTCGATTGTTTTTGGATCAATCGACTCATCTTGCTCAGGAATCACCGTTTGAAACTCACCCTTCGTAAACTCGATGAGTGGTGAGCCCGCATCTTTGTGACGTAATAATGATTTAGGGGTCATGATGACCAGCGGCTTTCTGAATTGCCGAATCATCTGACGACGCAAGAGATGGAATATTTGCGACGCAGTGGTAGGCTGAACCACTTGCATATTGGTGTCCGCACATAGTTGCATAAAGCGTTCTAAGCGGGCTGAGGAGTGCTCAGGACCTTGGCCCTCATAACCGTGAGGTAGCATCATGACCAAACCGTTTACACGGCCCCACTTTACTTCCCCTGAGGCAATAAACTGATCGATCACAACTTGCGCTCCGTTAGCAAAATCACCAAACTGAGCCTCCCAAATCGTTAAGGTATTCGGTTCGGCAGCTGCATAACCATACTCAAATCCTAGAACAGCCTCTTCCGACAGAATAGAGTCGATGACAGTAAATGGGGCTTGATCTTTACTGACATGCTGCAATGGAATATGTGTACCCGTATCCCAATTTTCTCGATTCTGCGCGTGAAGTACAGAGTGGCGATGACTAAATGTGCCGCGACCACTATCCTCACCCGATAATCGAATTGGGTATCCGCTGGCTAGCAAGGAGGCGAAAGCCATTGCCTCACCCATGCCCCAATCCACATTGATCTCGCCACGTCCCATGGCAGCACGATCGGTATACACCTTTTGCACCAGTGGATGGACTTTGAACTCTGCTGGGAGGCTTATTAATTTATCCGCCAGACGCTTCCATTCGGTTAGTGGAATGGCAGTGTCAGCATGATCAGTCCATTTCTTGTTCAGGAACGGCGACCAATCCACTGCAAACTTGCCTTTAAAGTTACTCAAGACTGGATCAAGGGTCTGCTTGCCTTCATCCATTGCGGCTCGATACGCTTTGACCATCTCATCCCCTGCGCCGGGCGCAATAACTCCTTGTGCCTCGAGTCGATCGGCATACAGTTTGCGAGTACCAGGATGTTGCGCAATGATGCTGTACATCAGAGGCTGGGTCATTGCGGGTGTATCTTGTTCGTTATGACCTAGTTTTCTGAAACAGATAATATCGACCGCGACATCTTTCTTAAATTGGGTGCGGTACTCCAAGACCAGCTGAGTCGCTAAGACTACCGCCTCTGGGTCATCACCGTTCACATGCAAAACCGGAGAATCAATGGTTTTCATGATATCGGTGCAATAGAGACTGGAGCGATAGTCGCGGGGATCTGACGTTGTAAAACCAATTTGATTGTTGATCACAATGTGAACAGTGCCGCCAGTGGAATAGCCACGAACTTCAGATAAAGCCAAGGTCTCTTGCATCACGCCTTGACCTGCAATCGCTGCATCACCATGGACCAGCACCGGCAGAACTTGCTCACCCTTCGCGTCATTACGACGCTCCATACGCGCACGGGCGGAACCCTCTACCACTGGGTTCACAATCTCTAAATGCGATGGATTAAAGGACAGGGATAAGTGCACTGGACCGCCTGGAGTCGAGATGTCGCTCGAGAATCCTTGGTGATATTTCACATCACCTGATGGAAGATCCTCTGGGGCGGTGTGATCAAACTCAGCAAAAAGGTCTTTGGGCGATTTACCCAAGACATTGACCAAGACATTTAGGCGTCCTCGATGAGCCATACCAATCACAATCTCTTGCACACCATTCTTACCAGCGCCTTGGATTAACTCATCCATGCAGGCGATAAAACTATCACCACCTTCGAGCGAGAATCGTTTCTGGCCAACGTACTTTGCTTGCAGGTAACGCTCAAGTCCTTCTGCGGCAGTAACCCGGTCAAGGATCTGTCGACGTTGATCATTCGTAAACTTAGGAGTAGAGCGAATCGACTCTAATTTTTCTTGCCACCATTTTTTGATCTTCTGATCAGCGATATGCATAAACTCGGCAGCCAAGGTGCCACAATAGGTCTCACGCAATGCCTGCAAGAGATCGCGCAGGGTCATATTGTTTTTACCGAAGAATGTATTGCTGGTATTAAAGACAATATCCATATCGCCATCACTAAAGCCATAAAAGGCTGGATTGAGTTCGGGAATATCCGGCCGTTCGGCACGCTTTAATGGATCTAAATTAGCCCAACGATTACCGACGTTGCGATAGGCGGCAATTAATTGTTGAACTGCAACTCGCTTACGACCCATTTCTGAGTCTGCGGAATCCTGAATCGTTTTAATCGGTCCTTGCTTAGCGCGTTCTGCAAACGATGCCACGATCGGGGCATGAGCAATATCTCTGCCATTTGAACCATCGGCGGCCGGAACCTGGACGACGTTATCAAAATAATCACGCCAGTGTTGTGCAACGGATGTGGGATCTAATAAATAGGATTCGTAGAGTTCTTCTACGTAGGGGGCATTACCCCCAAAGAGGTACGAAGAACCTCTATAGGACTGCATCATGATGCTCACCTTTCATCGGGTATCCCGAAAAAAACTGTGGTTTTAACCATCTGCGACACGGCCTAACCGACTAGCAGAACGCAAAGCAAATGCCTTTTGTTCCACAAGAATAACATGACAGCAAGAAAAAAACACCTCAGTATCAATGAATTAGTAGAAATCCTAGGCTGATTACAGCAACAAGAATGGCAAGAGGCCTACAACCAACTTCCCTATTTCTTACAAACATATAAGAAATTTCCTACTTGCAATTCATCCTTTGCCGACAGAATTCTCTTCAATTAATTTTTATGCTCTTTCTATCCCAATTAATAGAAGGAGAAAATCGATGAAAACCACCCATCAAGAGCAGCAGTATTTAAGTACCCGGCAAAGTGCCAAGATGCTCCAGGTATCCTTAGGTACCGTCCAAAAAATGGTCGAGGAAGGCGATTTAATTGCCTGGAAGACCCGCGGTGGGCACCGACGTATTTTGGCGACGTCCCTCAATCAACAACTGAGGCGACGTAAGTTAGGCCTACAGGAACGAGCCAGCAAGCAACGGCATCTGGCCCTCGGGATCTTTCGGCGCCCCGAGAACCTGGCACAAATGCGGGACATGATGGGGAGCTGGTCCTTAAAACTGGATTTAATTGGCTCTCTGGACAGCCTTGAAGGGCTCATGCAAGCAGTTTCCCTTTATCCAGACATCATTTACCTAGACTCTTTCATACCGCCCATTGAGCAATTGCATCTTATTCACTACCTCAGTAAAAATATTCAGACCAGACGAATTCCAATGATGGTCGACGAAGCGTTTGTTCAGCTCCACCCTGGGGTACTCGATATGGCGCAAGATAATATCGTGCAAATCAGTCCACCAGAGCACGAAGAGCCACTGATAAACGAGGTGCTAGATCAACTTCCAGAAAAATCCAATGTATTTACATACCCCGCTAATGAAGTTCAGGATAGCTCACAGAACAACCCAAAACTTGAAGCCCTTTTTGTGGAAGCGCTTCATAATGCTCTTTAGGATTTAATCTCAAAGACACAATAAGAAAAAAGCCAGTTAATAAACTGGCTTTTCTATTGGCGCACTAAAATTTACTTAATTAAAAACTTAGTGCGATCTTTTCCCGCAATCCATATTGGCGCCTTACCACGACCGGTCCAGGTCTCTCCTGTCGATGCATTTTTATATTTTGCGGCAACCTTACCGCGCTTCTTGCCAACGCGTTTCTTGCTCAACACCCCTTTTTTTGCGGGGCGTCCACGCTTCCCTTTATTAGCAACCTTGCGACCAAATAAATCACCCACCTCCAAACCAAACTGCTCAATGATCTCTTTGGCTTTCGCAATACCTTCAACCTTCTCCCGCTGCATCATGGCATTAATTTGACTATCTAACTTTTCCCGCTGTGCTACCAACTCTTTAAACGATGACATTGTATGTAAATTCCTTTGAAGACTAATCAATTAAATTGTAATAATTATTATATAAATCTAGAAATAATGAATATACAAGGTACATTCATTATTTGTTTAAATAAACTATTACAAAGTTAGATTATAGATTAATAAAATTCTTTAAAAATATATTATTAACCTTAGGGCTTTTTATTACAAATACTATAATAAATAAGTAATTATTGTCATTTAAATTAATTATTTACAGTATTAAAATAGAATATAAAGATATTATTAAATTACAAATAAAATACTATTTAGTATTAATAGCTCAATTTTCTGATTGCGATTTAGCCCGTCGCAGCATAAAGCTGCCCGTTGATTTAGCAGTTAACTGCCCTGCTTCATTAAAAATACTGCCCTCACAATAATTAACGGTACTACCCGCTTTTAAAACTTTTCCTTCGGCAATTAATATCCCTTTGGAGGGGCGAAGGAAGTTAGTGGTCATGTCAATGGTAATCACGCCTAAGATATGTTCGTGGGAGCTACGAGCCGCTGCTGCCATTGCAAAATCCAGGATCGACATCACGACACCGCCGTGAGCAACATGAAAACTATTCAATAACTCTGGGCGCAAATGTAGACGAATCCTAGAATGTCCATTTTCGGCAAACTCGGGCTCCACCCCAAGAAAATCTAGGAAGGGAATTTCAAGTCCGAAATAGGTTTTACTCATTACTGAAAAATATTACTTAGCGAATAATCGATCAGGATGGGCCATGGCCTTAAACTCGATCGCATTTCCAGATGGATCTAGAAAAAACATGGTGGCCTGCTCACCCACTTCGCCCTTAAACCGAATATAGGGCTCAATCACAAATTGGGTGCCAGCTTTCTTTAATTTATCGGCCATCGCTTCCCACTCCGACATCGATAACACAATCCCAAAATGTCGCACTGGCACTTTCTTACCATCCACATCAGAATGCACGTCGTTTTGTGCCTCCCCATGCGCTAAATGAGCCACAATTTGATGTCCGAATAGATTGAAATCGATCCACTCATCCGAGCTTCGTCCTTCTGGGCAACCTAGGAGCCCGCCATAAAATGCTCTAGCGTCTTTTAAGTTATCTACGGGAAATGCCAAATGAAATGGGTGCATGATGACTCCTCATTATTAGTGGTCGGGGCGAGAGGATTTGAACCTCCGACCACTTGCACCCCATGCAAGTACGCTACCAGGCTGCGCTACGCCCCGACGAAAAAGTAAATTGTAGCTCAGCGGCTTAAGACTTGAAGCACCTCGAGCAACTCTTCACGCAAACGTAATGAGGTCTTGCTTTCATCAAGGCGGTTTTTTGCGCCACTGATCGTAAATCCCTCTTCATAGAGAAGGGTGCGGATCTGCCGGATTAGAACAACCTCATGGTGTTGGTAATACCGGCGATTACCCCGTCTTTTTTGAGGGCGCAATTGATCGAATTCTTGTTCCCAATAACGCAATACGTGGGGCTTTACACCGCACAACTCTCCAACCTCGCCAATCGTGAAATACCGCTTGTGAGGGATTGGGGGCAAAAGCGGCAGACTGTCCGCTTTTGGATCAAACTCTGTTTTGGTTCTCAGCATGGGACTCGACTGCGTCCTTCAGCTTTTGACTGGCGTGGAATGTCACTACACGACGCGCTGCAATCGGAATCATCTCTCCAGTTTTTGGATTGCGTCCAGGCCGGGCAGTTTTATTGCGTAACTGGAAATTGCCAAAGCCTGAAATCTTTACTTCGACACCAGCCTCTAAGGTTTGGCCAATACGATCAAAAAAGGCATAAATCATGTCTTTGGCTTCGCGCTTATTAAGGCCTACTTGATCAAATAAAGCTTCCGAGAGTTCGTTCTTTGTAACCGTTTGATTGTTCGCAGTCATATCGATACTCTTTTCGTACAGGTTGTCTTAATTGAATGATAAATATAACAAATTTACTAAGCCACTAACGTAAACGGGCCGCACAATCTTTTTCTAAAGCACTTAACAAGGCATGAACAACCGCTTCCACTTGCGCATCCTGCAAGGTCTCTTGATCATTGACTAAGGTGAGCCTAAAAGCAAGACTTTTCTCATCGGAGGCCATCGAAGCGCTCTCTTTTTGAGGACGAAACTCATCAAACAACTCAATTTTAATCAGGTAGGGTTGCTTCTTGGCCAACATGTTCTCGATGAGGCTTTGTGCTGGAACCGACTGCTTCACAACGACAGCAATATCACGTTGCACCGCAGGAAACTTACTAATCTCGCTCGGTGCTGGTAAACCAATCTGGGTGATCGCATCCCAATGGATCTCAAACAAGACTGGGGCATTGGCTAGCTCATAGGTCTGTTGTAATGCAGGGTGCAGCTCACCAATCCAACCAATTGCTTGTTGCGCAAGATAGATTTGAGCAGACCGACCTGGATGCAATGCAGGATGCGGGGTCGCTGACATCTTTGTATGAATCTGTAATGGGTTAAAAGCACGCTGCAGATCACCCTTTACATCAAAGAAATCGGCCAACTGATTACTTTCGGCCCACTGCTCGGGGTTTACAAAACCGTAGGCTAAACCACCTAATTGTTTGTTCTGAATAAAGCCTGCAACGACTCCTGGTTGATCTATCGCGTTGGAATCCCGTTGAAAGACACGGCCAATCTCAAATAAGCGAGCTCGGTTTGCACCTCGATTGAGATTGCTGCGTAAATTATGGAGTAAGCCGCCCCATAAATTACTGCGCATTACTCCAAACTGACCGGCGATCGGATTGAGGATTGCAATCGGATGGGCTTGACCCATTTGGGATTCGGTTTGGCTATCGATGAACCCAAAATTGACTACCTCTTGATAGCCCTCGCCCGCTAAACGATGGCGTATTGTGTGTATGCTACGCATTGCTTCGGGGGGAGCGCTCATCTTGAGCTCTGCCTTGGGCGGATGATGGGGAATGTTCTCAAAGCCATATAGACGGGCCACTTCCTCGATGAGATCCTCTTCGATCTCAAGATCAAAACGATAGCTCGGGGGCTTGACTGTAAATACAGTATTTTGATGCTCTCCCGATACCGAGAACTCCAGGCCGAGACGCTCAAACAGATCCTTCACAATCGCAACAGTCAGCGGGATACCAATGACTTTTTCAGCACGCGCTAGCCGCATCATGACCGGTTTGCGCTCTGGCAATTGTTTGATCTGATCATCAATTGGTCCGAGCTGACCACCGCAGACTTGCACAATGAGTCCGCTTAGATACTCCAAAGCCGCAATAGTTCCTTGCGGATCAACGCCACGTTCAAAACGGTGTCCAGCATCCGTCGTGAAATTAAACCGCCGAGCACGTCCTGCAATGGCAACTGGCCACCAGAATGCTGCTTCCACATAAATATTTTGGGTTGTATCGCTAACTGCAGTACTATCACCGCCCATGATTCCGGCAAGGCTAATCGGACCAGACGCATCAGCAACTACACCCACTTTCAATGCGGCTACAGACGAGTCGGGCACAGGTTCAACCGTTTGCTCATTTAATAACTTCAGGCTCTCGCCTGGCTTACCCCAGCGAACCACTAGCCCACCTTGAATACGATCAAGATCAAATACATGATTTGGTTGACCCATCTCCAACATGACATAGTTGGACAAGTCCACCAGTGGTGAGATGCTCCGTTGCCCAGCATGCGCTAAGCGCTGCACAATCCACTCCGGAGTCTTCGCTTTAACATTGACCCCCTTAATCACCCGTCCTGCAAAGCGACCGCAGAGTTCTGGGGCTTCAATCTGAACGGGTAAGCGATCATTGATGTTGGTGGTGAACGTCTTACCTTTGGGGATGCACAGGGCTGCTCCCGTAATTGCGGCGACCTCACGTGCTAAGCCAATAATCGATAAGCAATCTGCTTTATTAGGGGTAAGCTTAATGGTATAGATCTGATCATCTAGCTTTAAATACTCCCGCACGTTTTGACCTAATGGGGCATCCGCAGGCAACTCCAGAATGCCAGCGTGATCATCACCCAAACCAAGCTCTCGACCCGAGCACAGCATGCCATTACTTTCAACGCCACGTAATTTGCCAACCTTAATCTGAATTGGCTTACCACCCTCTTCTGCGGGTGATAACTCAGCGCCAACAAGTGCACATGGGATCTTAATACCGGCACGCGCATTCGGAGCACCGCACACAATTTGAAGGTTCTCAAAACTAGGGCCTGCGTTCACACGACATACTCGTAAGCGATCTGCATCGGGATGCTGCTCAGCTGAAATAATTTCTGCAACGACAACTTTACTAAAAGGCGGTGCAACTGAGCGTTGCTCTTCAACCTCTAATCCAGCCATGGTCATTGCATGGCCCAAAGCCTTACTATCGATCGCAGGATTTACAAACTGACGTAACCAGGACTCAGAAAATTGCATATCAGAACTAAGCCGGAAATTGCGCTAAAAAGCGCAGATCGTTATCAAAGAAAAGGCGCAAATCATCAATGCCATAGCGCAACATCGTGAGACGCTCTAAACCTGAACCAAAGGCAAAGCCCATGTAGCGCTCTGGATCAATCCCCATATTGCGTAAGACATTGGGATGAACTTGCCCTGCACCCGAGATCTCTAGCCAGCGTCCTGCTAACTTGCCGCTACCAAAGGCCATATCAATTTCAGCAGACGGTTCTGTGAATGGGAAATACGATGGTCTAAAGCGTACCTGCAGTTCATTGGTCTCAAAGAAGGTACGCAAGAAGTCGGTATAGACCCCTTTCAAATCTGCGAAGGAGACATGTTCAGCAATCCACAAACCTTCTACTTGATGAAACATGGGCGAGTGAGTAGCATCACTATCCACGCGATAGGTGCGCCCAGGCGCAATCACCTTAATGGGTGGCATGCTCTCTTGACCATATCGTTTTACATGCTCACTGGCATAGCGCACCTGAATCGGACTGGTGTGTGTTCGCAAAAGCAAGGGCTTGCCCGTAGCATCTTTGCCATCAATATAAAAGGTATCTTGCATCGAACGAGCGGGATGGTTCTCAGGGCTATTGAGTGCTGTGAAGTTAAACCAATCGGTCTCAATCTCGGGACCATCGGCAACATCAAAGCCAATCGAATGAAAAATGGTCTCCACGCGCTCCCATGTGCGCATGACAGGATGTAAGCTTCCAACGGCTTGCCCTCTTCCGGGCAAGGAGACGTCGATGGACTCTGCAGCTAAACGGGCATGTAAGACCTGGTCAGCCAGTGCTTGACGCCGTGCATTCAGAGCATCTTCAACCGCAGTCTTGGCTTGATTAATTTGTGCGCCGGCGGTCTTGCGCTCATCAGGCGACATGCCACTGAGCGCTTTTAAGCGCTCGGTGAGCAAGCCTGATTTACCGAGATACCGAGCTTTTGCATCCTCCAAAGCAGCGGGATCGCTGGCCTTGGAGAAATCGCGTTTGGCATCCTCGACAAGTTGGTCGAGAGAAACCATGGCTGTGAAGACTTACGCTTGTACTACAGCAGATTTAACACGTGTTACCAAAGCAGCAAACGCTTCTTTGTCAAACACGGCCATATCAGAGAGTACTTTGCGATCGAGTTCAATCGATGCCTTCTTCATGCCATTCATGAACACACTATAGGTCATGTCATGCTCACGTACGGCAGCATTAATACGGGCAATCCAGAGTGCACGGAATACGCGCTTTTTGTTGCGACGATCGCGATACGCATATTGCCCCGCGCGCATGACCGCTTCTTTAGCAATACGGAATACATTTTTACGACGTCCACGATAACCAGTTGCGGCATCGGTAACTTTTTTATGACGGGCTCTTGCTGTAACCCCACGTTTTACTCTTGGCATAGTGTTCTCCTAAGATTTAAGCGTAAGGCAACATGGAGCGAATCGACTTAACGTCGGCTTTCGCAACAGGGGCGGAACCACGCAGTTGACGCTTGTTCTTGGTGGTTTTCTTGGTGAGGATGTGACGCTTGAACGCCTGTCCTCGTTTGATGGATCCACTTGCGCGGACCTTGAAGCGCTTCGCTGCGCCACTTTTGGTCTTCATTTTGGGCATGACTGCTCCCTTTTCGTTCTCTGTGCGCCTGCGGTGGCAACCGACGGTTGCTCTTCCTGTACCGATAGAGCGCTACTAGGTACTACTTACTTCTACTGCAAACTCTTACTTCTTCTTGGCGGGTGCTAAGACCATCACCATTTGTCGGCCTTCCATCTTCGGAAACTGCTCGACTTGACCATACGGCTCTAAATCAATTTTGAGCCGGTCTAACATCTTGACTCCGATTTCTTGGTGAGCCATTTCTCGACCCCGAAATCGCAGCGTAATCTTTGTTTTATCACCATCTTCCAAAAAGCGGATCAAATTGCGTAGCTTCACACCATAGTCGCCGTCATCGGTTCCAGGTCGAAATTTAACTTCCTTCACCTGAATCACCTTTTGCTTGAGCTTTGCTTCGTGCAAACGCTTGGCTTCTTGGTACTTGAACTTACCGAAGTCCATGATGCGGACAACGGGTGGTTCGGCATTCGGAGCAATCTCGACTAAGTCGGTATCTTCTTCTTCTGCCAACCGTAAGGCTTCGTTCAACTTAACTACACCGACAGCACTGCCATCGGACCCTATCAAACGCACTTCAGGAGCAGTAATTTCCTGGTTAATGCGTTGCAATTTTTCAGTAGCGATCTTCTAATTCCTCTCTAAAAACAATAAAAAGCCATCACACCCCCTAGCTAGGCTCGGGTCCGACTTTCTGGGAAATATCCTGCTGGAGTCGGGTGACAAAGGTGTCTAGCGGCATAACCCCTAGATCCACTCCGCCACGGGCACGAACGGCCACCATATTACTTTCACGCTCTTTATCGCCAACAACTAGCAAATAAGGCAGTTTTTGTAATGCGTGCTCGCGTATTTTATACGTAATTTTCTCATTTCGCAAATCTGACTCGACCCTAAACCCTTGTTTTTTCAGCAATTGCTGAACTTTATGGGCATATTCAGCCGAATTTTCAGAGATATTTAAGACAATTGCTTGGGTTGGGGCTAGCCAAACAGGCATGGCGCCAGCATGATTTTCAATCAAAATCCCGATAAAACGCTCTAAGGAACCCACGATGGCTCGGTGGAGCATGACGGGTACTTTGCGGCTATTGTCCTCAGCCACATATTCCGCTCCCAATCGCGCTGGCATGGAGAAATCAACCTGCATCGTGCCGCATTGCCAAGAACGCCCAATCGAGTCTTTGAGGTGATACTCAATCTTAGGACCATAAAACGCACCCTCACCGGGTAACTCTTCCCACGTTTGTCCGGATGCCTTTAGTGCTCCGCGCAAAGCAGCTTCGGCTTTATCCCATATTGCATCATCACCAACCCGTTTTGCTGGGCGTAAGGCTAACTTCACAGCAACTTCCGTAAAACCAAAATCAGCATACACAGCACGTACCGCTTGATCAAAGGCGGCTACCTCAGACTGAATCTGATCTTCGGTACAAAAAATATGACCATCATCTTGAGTAAAGCCACGCACACGCATTAAGCCATGCAAAGCCCCAGAGGGTTCATTGCGATGGCATTGGCCAAACTCGCCAAAGCGCAATGGCAACTCTCGATAACTATGCAAGCCTGAATTAAAGATCTGTACATGGCCAGGGCAGTTCATGGGCTTTAATGCATATGCTCTGTTCTCAGACTCGGTCGTGAACATGTTCTCTTTGTAGTTATCCCAGTGACCCGATTTCTCCCACAGACCACGATCTAGAATTTGTGGCGCCTTGACCTCGTTATAGCCCTCGCGTTGATAAACACGACGCATGTACTGCTCGACCTCTTGCCAAATCGCCCAACCCTTAGGATGCCAAAAGACTAAGCCAGGCGCTTCATCTTGAAAATGAAAGAGGTCTAACTGTTTAGCAAGGCGCCGATGATCGCGCTTCTCCGCCTCTTCCAGCATATGCAAATAGGCGTCTTGATCTTCTTTCTTGGTCCATGCAGTGCCATAAATACGTTGCAACATCTCGTTCTTGCTATCACCACGCCAATACGCACCGGCCAGCTTCATGAGCTTGAATACCTTCAACTTACCAGTGGATGGGACGTGCGGACCTCGGCAAAGATCCGTGAACCTTCCTTCGGTATAAAGCGATACATCTTCGCCTTGCGGAATGCTGGCAATAATTTCTGCCTTATAGAGCTCGCCCTGCTTCTTAAAGAACTCAACCGCCTGATCGCGTGGCATCACTTGACGAACCACAGGCTCATCATTCTTGGCCAACTCCGCCATCTTTTTCTCAAGAGCAACTAGATCATCAGGAGTGAAGGGTCGATGGTAAGAGAAGTCGTAATAGAAGCCATTATCAATCACCGGCCCAATCGTGACCTGTGCGTCTGGAAACAACTCCTTCACTGCATAGGCGAGCAAATGCGCCGTTGAATGGCGAATAATCTCCAAGCCCTCAGGATTTTTATCGGTGATGATGGCTAGTTGCACATCATGATCAATTGTGTGACTCAGATCGACTAAGCGACCATCGACCGATCCTGCTAAGGCTGCTTTAGCTAGACCACTCCCAATATTTTGGGCAACTTCTGTAATGGTGACCGGCGCAGCAAACTCGCGCTTGGACCCATCTGGAAGAGTAATTACCACCATACCTGCTCCATCAAAACGACTGCGTATAAATAAGAATGCGCGTTCGTCCCAAACTAAATGAGCACAACGCGCATACCAATTACATCTCTTTACTTCTCTATCGTTGGTAGGCTCGATTGGACTCGAACCAACGACCCCCACCATGTCA